>Ga0123355_10015543_pt1 | contig 11966 bp, 8 predicted proteins | sample TergutEmb28metaG_3_FD_89872 | JGI IMG/M metagenome (GOLD analysis project Ga0123355, IMG submission 89872) | Embiratermes neotenicus P1 segment gut microbial communities from Petit-Saut dam, French Guiana - Emb289 P1 | ecosystem: Host-associated > Arthropoda: Insects > Digestive system > Gut ... | reverse complement strand
CGCACTTGAGAAATCCGTTCAGGTTTCGTCGGAAAACGCGCAGAAGCCCGCGATTTCCCGACTCGCCTTCACGGTTCTCAAAGGCGTTCGCTATACTTGCGCAAAAGCACTCGTGTCGGGGGTGAGTCAAATTGAAACCGTTCTTTTCGCGCTTGCGCGAAAGACCGTTTTCAACTTGACTCACTATGCAACAAAAAATCGCGCATCAGCGCGATTTTTATTCGTTTTTGCCCCGCTTTTTTTAAAAAGCGGGTGGGAGTTTGAGGGCGAAACCCTCAATGTCTTAAAAAATTATCGCCTTAAAAAATTATCAACATATTTTATTCAATAACACCTTCCGCCGGACCGAAATTAACCGTCGCGCCGCCAACAAGCGGAGCATTCTTTCCGGGTTCGATAACGGAGGTGTCGCCCTTGGGCGAGGTGAAAGTCCAGTTGTCGGCAGACATGTTTGTCAAGCCCCATTTTCCCGGTTGCGTCGGATGCTTCGACAGCTTGCCCGCAACGGTTTCGAAATCAAAATTGCCGTGCAGGTGATGCGCGAAAATTGAGCTGTTGTGGTTAAGCATAACAAGCTGCCCCTTGATATTCAGGCGCGGGGGAGGGGAGATGTTCGCTTTGCAAGCCCAGCAAATGAGCTTCTTTTTGAAAAAATTTTCCTTGCCGCAGCTTTGGCAATAAAGAATGGAATTTTTCAGCGTGGCGAAGGCGTCCTTCCACTCTTTTTCGACGATGCGCTCGTTGCCGTTGTGCAATCCCTTAGTGAACGCCCGTGTGAACATCTCGCGCAAATACGGCGGATACATGCTCCAAAAAATTATTGCGTTGTTTTGATAACCCGGAATAGGGCGGTTTTTTTCGTTTGTCGGGTCCCAAATGAAAATCGGGTCGTGGCCGTAGATTTTTTCCATGGCCTTTGCGTCGAAGCACTTGATATTCGCCTCGACCGCGCCTTCAAGCGGATGATGCAACATGAACATATAAAACAAAAGCACCGCCATGGAATACAAATCGGTTTCCGTTGACGGCAATTTTTTCCCGGTGATAATTTCGGGCGCGATAAAACGGGGCGTACCGTTTGTAGTGCTTTCGCCGTCGAGATTAACGGTTACGTTATCGTTGTCGCAAATTAAAACGTCGCCGTTTACGGGGTCGAAAAAGAGGTTTCCGAATGAAATATCGCGATAGCAAAGCCCCTGCGAATGCAAGCTCTGATACCCGTCGGATAAATTTATTCCCGCCATGCAAAGCGCGGCGAAAGTGGGTTCGGCGCGACGTTTCATAAGGTCAACAATGCCCTTATACGTAGGCGGACGCAAGCGCATTACATATCCGAAAAGGTCGTTGCGCATAATAATGTCGAGCGGCCAAAGAAATCGCGAATCCGGCGAGCCGCGCTCAATTAAACGCTCAATCAGCTTTTGCTGATAATTTGTTGCGGAATGCTTAAAATACCATTTCAAAGCGAAACGCGCGCCCTTTTTGTCTTCAACTTCGTAAACTTCGCCCTGACCGCCCGATGCAATAAAGCGAACAACTTTGTACGTCATGCCGAGTTTCGAACGTAATTTTTGACCGTCTGCAAGCATGTATATCAAAACAAATCACCCCGTAAAAAAATTTTAATTTTTTTTCAGCGTATCATATTTATTGAAATTGTGCTATCGTTTCAGCAGGTGATGGAGATGTCGTTTATTCAAAATTTATTTGATTCGGCGGGAGAGTTGTACGGAACTTTATTTGCCGACTGGCTGCATATTCATTTTTTGATTCGCACGGTTATAATTTTGCTTTTGACGTGGCTTGTAATATTTTTGCTGGGGCAGGTTGTAAAATATGTAATTGCGCCCGGCGCGTTGATGTTTTTTTACCGTGTGCCGTTCCGCATCTGGAATTATTTTTTCGTTGAAACGCCGCACGAATATTTATATGTGCGGCATCATAACGAGCCGGAGTTTCCCGAAAAATATTTGCAATTGTGCGACAAGGTGAAGCATAATCGCACAATTTTAGAGCATACGCGCTTCCGGGGAATGATTATTCGTTCGAAAAAATTTTCAACATGGTTTATGCTGACCCTTGCGGTTGTTGCAACGCTGTGGGTGTCGGCGTTCGGGCTTTATCACGAATACTCCGCTCCTGCGGCGATAATCATGCCGGGCGGCGAAACCGTTGCCGCCGAGCCTGCCGAATATCAATACGACGTTCCGACCGATTACTACTACGACCCCGCTGACGTTCCGACTGCTTCTCCCGATTGGGAGGCGAACGACGTTTTCGTGCTTAACGAGCGCGGTCGCGAAGGTGCGCGCTTGCGAAGCGGACCCGGCATCGACGGGGAAATAATTCTTGAAATGTTATGGGACGATGCGCAGCTTGTTTTTTCCGGCGAGTATTTGCCGGATGCATATGTGAACGGTCTGTACTGGCTTCGCGTACAAACCGAAACCGGTACAGTGGGATATATCAGCAGCATGTTGGTAAACGCAACCTGATTCAGAGGAGGAGTAAATATGAACGCAGTTACAATAACCAAAAGCAATTACGAGGCGGAGGTTGCGCAGTCGGATAAAACCGTGCTGTTGGATTTTTGGGCATCGTGGTGCGGGCCGTGCAGGGAGGTTGCACCGATTCTGGACGAAATTGCCCGCGAAAATGACGGCATCAAAGTGGGCAAAATAAACGTGGACGAGGAATCGGAGCTTGCCTCGACGTTTGAAGTAATGAGCATTCCGCTGTTAGTCGTCGTAAAAAACGGCAAGCCTGTGAAACAACACGCCGGTTCGTTGCCGAAAGCAAAAATTATGGAGCTGTTGGCAGACGTTTGATTTGAAACTCATACTCCATGCCCAAAAATTTTGCGGCTTTTTTTGTGAGGTCGTAACCTTTTTTGTATTCGTGAACATAATCGCGAATGAAAAGTTCTTCGTCGAAATTTTTTGTGCCGATAAAATTCACGACTAACATTTTCGGCGCGATTTCCAGCTCAACCGCTTCGAGTTCCCTCAGATTTTTGTAAATCGGGTCGGTTACGTCGGGGAAAATTCGTTGCTTCGAAAGGTCGGTTTTGTCGCCGATAATCACCGCCGCGCCGATTGCCGAGCAAATATTTTCGCCGTCGGAATGGTCTGCGATTGCCTGCAACAGCATTTCGCCCAAATGCCCGGAAATTTCCGTTTCACAGGAGTTTCCGGGCTTTTTTGTTGCACAGGAAACCTCCCCCGGCTTCGAGGGAATCTGCCGGCGTGTACCGATGTTCCGAAGTTCGCACATTTTTTCATCCTCAAGAAACACCCTCGCGAGCGCGGCACTTTTTTGCGCGTGTTTGTGCCGCCCGGCAATAACGCCGATGTCGTGCAAAAGCGCGGCAATTTTGCCGAGTTCAATTGTTTGCGCGTCGTGTCCCGTTTCCGCCAAAACCTGCGCCGTTGTTTCAACAACCGTAAGCGCGTGTTGCCGCCCGTGACACCCCAAAAGAATATCCGCGTACAGCCCGTTGATTGCACCGTGAATTTTTTCGATTTCGGGGTTGTGCAAAAATTTTTCGTACATGTAAGTTCTCCTTTTTTGGTAACCGCTCAGCTACCAACTAGGTTTGGAAAAATTAAAAAAATCCGTCGAAAAAACCTAAAATCGCGCTTCGCGCGATTTTTATGTTTTTGCCCCGCTTTTTTCAAAAAGCGGGTGGGGCTTGGGGCGAAGCCCCAAATGTATTATACTTAAAAAATCTCACTAACACAGGAGGGCGCACATGAACCCGTTCGTACATTTGCACGTTCACACGGAGTACAGCCTTTTGGACGGAGCGGCAAAAATAAGCGAGCTTACATCTCGGGCAAAAAATATGGGCATGAACTCCCTTGCGATTACCGACCACGGCGTAATGTACGGCGTGATTGATTTTTATAAAAAGGCGAAAGCAGCGGGCATTAAGCCGATTTTGGGCTGTGAAGTTTACGTCGCGCCGGCATCGCGGCACGTTAAAGAGCGCGGCGACGACGGAACGTATCAGCATCTGGTGCTTCTGGCGGAAAATAACGAGGGGTATCATAATTTGGTCAAGTTGGTTTCGCTCGGGTTTACCGAGGGATTTTATTACAAACCCCGCGTGGATGTTGAAATTTTGCGCAAGTATTCAAAAGGGCTGATTGCGCTGTCGGCATGTTTGGGCGGCGTTGTTGCGAACGTGTTGCTTTCGCGCGGATACGACGCCGGGGTTGAACGCGCCAAAATGTACAGCGAAATTTTCGGCGAAGGCAATTTTTTTCTGGAGTTGCAGGAAAACGGCATTGATGAGCAAAATCAGGTGAATCGGCTGCTTGTTCGAATGTCGGAAGAAACCGGCTTGCCGCTTGTTGCCACAAACGACGTGCATTACATAGATAAAAGCGACGCCGAGGCGCAAGACGTTTTACTTTGCATACAAACCGCAACGAATGTTCTGGAAGAAAAACGCATGTCCATGACAACCGACGAATTTTATTTGAAAACGCCGGAGGAAATGTACGCGCGGTTTTCATACGCGCCGACGGCCTTGGAAAACACGCAAAAAATCGCCGACCGATGCGAAGTCGAGTTCAAATTTAACGAGTACAAGCTGCCGGTTTTTGTTGTGCCGGAGGCGTTAAGCGCGTTTGAGTATCTGAAAAAGCAGTGCGAAGCGGGGCTTGTTTCGCGCTACGCGGAAAAACATGACGACCTCGCGCCGCTTTATGAGCGACTTAATTTTGAGCTGAATGTTATCGGCAGCATGGGCTTCGTTGAATATTTCCTGATTGTGTGGGATTTTATTCGGTTTGCGCGGGAAAACAAGGTTATGGTGGGGCCGGGGCGCGGTTCGGGCGCGGGAAGCATCGTTGCGTATGTTTTGCGCATAACCGACGTTGACCCGATTCCGTATAACCTGCTTTTCGAGCGATTTTTGAATCCGGAGCGGGTTTCGATGCCCGACTTCGACATCGACTTCTGCTACGAGCGGCGGCAGGAAGTTATCGATTACGTAATCCGAAAATACGGCGACGACCATGTCGCGCAAATTATCACGTTCGGAACGATGAAAGCCCGCGCCGTTACTCGCGACGTCGGGCGGGCGTTGGCAATGCCTTACGCCGATGTTGACCGCGTTGCAAAAATGATTCCCGGCGATTTGGGCATGACTCTGGAAAAAGCTGTGAAAATCAGCCCGGAGCTTAAACAGGCGTTCGAAACCGAAGACGACACCCGCAAGTTAATCGAGATGAGTTTGCGCCTCGAAGGCTTGCCGCGTCATGCGTCTACCCACGCGGCCGGCGTTATAATCTGCGACAGCCCTGTTAGCGAATACGTTCCGCTCAACCTGAACGACGGCGTTGTTACCACGCAATTTCCCATGGGAACGTGCGAGGAGCTGGGGCTTCTCAAAATGGACTTTCTCGGGTTGCGGACGCTTACGGTGTTGCGAATCGCCGCCGAGGAAGTTTTGCGCGGCAAGGGCATCGACATCGACGTGCATGACTGGCGGTACGGCTACGACGACCCCAAGGTGTACGACATGATTTCGGCGGGGAAAACTGCCGGCGTGTTTCAATTGGAAAGCTCGGGCATGACGAGCTTCATGCGCGAGCTTCAGCCGCAATCCCTCGAAGATTTGACGGCGGGAATTTCACTCTATCGCCCCGGCCCGATGGATTTTATTCCGCAGTACGTCAAGGGCAAGCGAAATCCCGCAAAGGTAAAATATTTGCATCCGTCGCTCAAGCCGATTTTGGAGGCGACGTACGGCTGTATCGTTTATCAGGAACAGGTTATGCAAATTGTGCGGGATTTAGCGGGATATTCTTTGGGGCGAAGCGACTTGATTCGTCGCGCAATGAGCAAGAAAAAAGCCGATGTTATGGAAGAAGAACGCCGAAATTTTATTTTCGGTTTGGAGGACGAGGGCGTTCCCGGTTGCATGAAAAGCGGCGTTCCCGAAGCCGCCGCAATGAAAATTTGGGACGCCATGGAAAGTTTTGCGGCGTATGCGTTTAACAAATCGCACGCGGCATGTTACGCGGCAATCGGCTACCAAACCGCGTACATGAAGGCGTATCATCCCGTCGAATTTATGGCGGCGATGATGACAAGCGTTATGGACGCAAGCGCGAAAGTTGCGCAGTACATCAACGAGTGCAAAAAAATGGGCATAACTCTGCTTCCGCCGGACGTAAACGAAGGCTTCGCGGCGTTTTCCGTTGCCGGGCAGAATATTCGTTTCGGGCTTTCTTCCATTAAAAATGTCGGGCGCGCAACCGTTGACGCTCTCGTTGACGAGCGCGAAAAAAACGGCAAATTCACCGGTTTGGGCGATTTTATAAAACGGCTTTCCGACGCAGACGTAAATAAACGCTGCTTGGAAAGTTTGATTCGTGCGGGGGCGTTTGATTCGCTCGGCGGAAAGCGTTCGCAGTACATTGCGGTGTTTGCAAATATTCAAAACGGCATTTCGCAGCAAAAAAAATCTACGCTTTCCGGGCAGCTTTCGCTTTTCGACACCGACCCCGAGCCGCAAGAAATCGCAGTCGGCGACGAGTTGCCGCAAATGGGCGAATTTCCCGCGCGATTGCGGCTGTTTGACGAAAAAACGCTGCTGGGCGTGTATGTAAGCGGGCATCCGCTCGCGGAGTACGAAGAAGCGTTGCGCCCGCATGTTAATGTGCGAAGTTTGGATTTCGGCGACGCCGAGGACGCAGACGACTTTACGGCGGCGGCAGGGCGCGGCGAAGGACATGTTTCCGACGGTGCGGTTGTGAAATTCGGCGGAATAATCACCGCGAAGTCGGTAAAATACACCAAGGCGGAAAACAAGCCGTTTTGCTTTCTTACGGTTGAGGACATGTTCGGGCCGGTTGAGGTAATTGTTTTCGCAAAAATTTACGAGAAATACGGTTCGCGCCTTGCGGAAGATACTGTGCTTGTGATTCAAGGGAGGGTTTCCGCCCGCGAGGACGAGGCAACGAAGCTGATTGCGCAGGAGTTTTTATTCTATGACGAAATCCCTGCGCACGGCGCAGGACGGACTCCGGGGGGTGCGCAAGGCGCACGGCAAACGCCGGGGGCAAGTCACGGCGGCGAAGGCGTTCCCTCGAAGCCGTATAGTACCTCCGCGTCGCCGGGAGCAAGAGTGGGGGAGGGAGGCATTCCCTCGAAGCCGGATTATGCCTACGCAACTCCGGGTGCAAATCGCGGCGGCGAGGGCGTTCCCCCGAAGCCGCATTCCGTATCCTCGCCGGGAAGTGCGTCCGGCAGCGGTGCATCTCCGCGAGTTACCTTCTGGCTGAAAGTGCCGAAAAACGCCGACGTGTCGCTTAAAAGCATAACCGACGTTTTAGCCGCGTTTCCCGGCGATACGCAGGTTATGATTTATAACGAAGCACTCGGCAAGAAGTTTTTGGCGAACAGCTCGTTTTGGGTGACGCCTTGCGACGCGCTTTCGGAAGCAATGGAGGCTCTGTTAGGCGCGGGTTCTGTTAAGGTTGTGGAGAAGTAATGCGGTAGTTTTTGCATCGGTACGGAAACTGCGACGCAACAAAAAATCGCGCGAAAGCGCGATTTTTTATTTTAGGGCGTGTCTAATATAGCAATTTGGTTTTGCGTAGCCTCAAACTTCGTCGGGAAATTGGCTGAAGCCCCTATTCCCCGCCTCGTTTTCGGACAACGCAAAATCAAATTGCTCTACTGATAAATATATACCGCTGAATTTTCCTCATCCCAACGCACCGTCGCACCAAGCACCTCCGCGACATAGCGAATCGGAACGAAAACGCGCCCTTGAAGGCTTGCGGGAACTCCCATTCCGTCGGGAAGGGGCGTTCCGACGGTTAATTGGTGCGTCCCCGAGCCGGTTGTAATTTGCACTGAGCCTGTTTGAGCAATCCAGTCTGTTTCCGCGCCGAGTGCTTCCGATACTGCGCGAACCGGTATCATGGTACGGTTGTAATCGAAGTCGATAAAAGGTGCGACATCGTTTGTGTGGGGGATACCGTTGATGGTGTGGGCGTTGCTTCCGATTGTAAATCTGATTACGTGAGGCGCGTGAGATGTTGTCGGTATTTCCGGCACATATACAGCAACCGGAATAAAAAACCAACCGAAAGAATCCGCAGTGTTAATTATCATACCGCCCGTGTCAGCCATATCCTCTGTAAGAACTATTTCATACTTAAACGGAGTTATAACCTCAAACAGATGCATATCACTGAAAGAACACACCCAAAACCGAAACAAATAAATATCTGATTGACTATCCTCACCGAATGATTCAAACGCAACAGTTGTGCCGGCAGGAAAATAACGCACCTCACGAAAGGCATCTTCAATGTAACGGGCAGAAATCATTTGCGAACGAAATACCATTCTGTCGCTATACATATTGAAAAATGGTGCTGTCTTTACCGGTTGATGTGAAAAAATATACCTGCCTTCAGAAGGAGGCGATGATGCGGGAGTTACGGCAATCGACCCCATAGCGGATGTAACATGCCGCAAACTCGGGTCTATGGTAATTTCATAGGCAACCTCAAAATATGAGCCTGTTGATAATTCATCGGCATAAACGGACACGACGATACTGATATACAACATAAATACAGCAAACATAAACATTATTTTTTTGCACATGCTTAAACCTCCTGCCTTAAAATTGCTCACCGGTCCTCAAAATAAAGTCGCCTATGCACCCTTGTTCCCGGAGGAACAGGCGGAAGAGTTCTCTCTTCAAACTGCATATCCAAAGCTACTGCTAATTGCCGTGCGTACAGATATACTCTGCCTCCAACACTGAGTACCCCCGCGCTTGCGTAAACAAACGGAACAACCAATATCTCGCCTGAAGGCGAGACCTGATGCAAGTAGTTAGCTCCAACCCAAATGATTATGGTGTCACGTCCTACACTTTCAAATGTAACGCTTTGATTACCCTCGTCCCATCTCACCATAAATCCGGCGGCTTCGGCGTGATTGTTGCAATTTCAGGGGCGTATGTCACGTCTGCGACAACATATTCCGGTACAGGTGCATATTCGTTGCATCCTGCAAGCCCTATCGTCCCGACACTTAAACACAATGCAACAGCAATAACTGTTTTCTTCATAAAAACATAACCCCGAACGAATTATATAATCCGGTCGGGGTGATGTCGAGGCGTATGAGTCGTGATGCGGAGGCTAATTTTGAGCCTCAAGCCAAACAGCGGCATCCTCCCGCGACGCCCATACGTCAATAAAGTTGCCGTCGCGGCGGATGTATTCGTGTTGGGGGCTAATTAACGCGACACCCTGCACAGCGGCAAAAAGGCAATCGTTTACCGTTATTATATTGTCCGGACTATACTGCGGCCGGTCAATATAGCGTATATGAAACCACCAGTCCCCTGTTTTGTTAAAGGCTATCGCAAAATGCCTGTATCCGTACAATACGTAATACCTGTAACCGAAAACATGCACTATATCGGAAAAATAGCCTAATGCCTCTGTTACTGTAATTACCGGAAGCATTACATGCCCTGTTTCTTCGTTAATGAACGGAGCGGTTTCAAGCTCTTTCTGCGCTCCGTTGTGAAGATAGAGAGTATTTCCGATTTCAAAACGCAAGTGCGTCGGTAACGGAGAATACTCTTGGGAATCAACCTCCGGCGCAGTGAGTAAAATACCCACTCGGATGCTCTCGTAATAAGAAGGCATCAGTCGAATGTCGTGGTCTAATCCGAACAACACTTCCGGTAATCTCACTTCATACTCAAATCTTTCTATACTCGAAGAAGCCATGTTTCCGGAACTGTTACACCACAATCTTGATTCAAGCTGAATCATCAGCAGGATTTCGCCGCTCCCGGGCATAAACGCAACAATGGTACCGGCGGGAAAGAAGGGATGTTCCCGAGGTCCTCCCCGTCCCCAATCAATCTCGTCCGGATTTATCGGTTCATCGGAGAAGAGAAACCTTCCTCGCGGTGCGTCATAATCGCGGGGGCGTCTCAGCACTTCAATTTCATACATAACCTCAAATGACGGCTCGGTGGGGGAGGGAGTAGCAGGCTCTTCCTCGTATTCAAGAATATCGGGAGGATTCGGCGTGTGTGTCGCAACCTCCGAGGAACATGCCGAGTTTGCAACAACATATTTCGGTACAGGTGCATATTCATCACATCCCGCAAGCCCTATCACTCCGACGCATAAACACAAGATGATTACAGCAAGTGTTAATGTCGATTCTTTTCGCATGAAAAACGCCCCCTAACCGGCAAAGTTAAATATATAATGCCCGCCTTCTGTACTATATCCGAAGTCCCACGTCCAATTATTGAGCTGCAAAATCGTTCGTATGCTTTCAAGCTGCAAGTGTACGCGCCCGTTGTGCGTAAAGGGTGTTGCGTTCAACGGCCTGAGAGGGCTGTACGCTCCGGAAGAGGGTGTCCAAACTTGATAGTATTCGCTGTCTGCCCATAAAATAACAACCCTGTTATCACCGTATATGCGGATTTCTTGTGTGATGTCATTCCAATCCACGGTGAAGCCTGTTGCCTCTGCCAAGCTCCGCACCCCGACTCCGAGCCTGAAAGGATTATCGGGATAGGGCGCAGCGATGAGATTGCCGTATTCATTGTCGTCATCCATCAAAACTACGGACGGATTCGGGGGATGAGGGAGGATGAATAATGCGTCCCTTATTTCAATGGGGTGACTGCCGACATTAAGCGGAATGGATTCCACCGCGTAACCTGCTCTGTGAAAGCGAAGTTCGTATCTTCCCGGTTCCAACAGTACAAAAAATTGCCCTATATTATCGGAAGCCAAATGCGGCACTTGCGCTTGAGTAACAAGATACTCAACACCAATGTCGACACGCTCGCCTGTGTCAGCATAATAAACACTTACCGCTACATTTCCTATGCCGAAATTACGAAATCCTACATGCGGATACGGGTACGGCAGCCTGTGTACGGCACGTCCGAATACAGCAATATGTCGGTCGGGTTGCGTAACTGTGCCGCCGGCATCCAAAGCACTGCGCACTGCATAATATGCGTTCAAAACGGGATAAGAGCTTCTGATGTTTGTATCTGCGCTGTAATGTATTGCGCCGTCATATGTCAAGTTCATAAAATCGGCGGCGGATTGAATTATGATGTCTTTTACTTCTGCGCCGGTAAGCCCCGGGTTTACGCTCCAAACCATACCCGCAACGCCGGCAACATGAGGCGCGGCAAAGGAAGTGCCGTTTTGTATGACAAAGTCATGTATTTGAAGGTTGCCACTTACGCTCACGCGCGTAGTAAGAATATCTACTCCCGGTGCAAGTATCTCTACCCGATTTCCCAAGTTACTTGCAACCCAAATGCGATAAGAGTCGGGATTATCTCTGGGAGCAGATGTAGGTACAGAAGAATCTCTTGTGTCACCTCTTGTTCCATACACACGACGAAGTTCGTGGCTTGTTGTCATTTCTATTGCACCCACAATAATTATACGGTCAATAACATCAGGGAAGGACTCGGGAATGAAGTTAAGCCAACCATTATTTGCGGCGCATACTCTGTGACCATCTCTTGAGTCGTTGCCCGCCGCAATTGTTATTAAAAAATCAATCCCCGCATTATAGTATTGTTGCAAAAATGTTCCCCATGCTAACCCTTCTTCAACCAAAAAGGGTATTTGGTCGGGGGATGAAAATGTATAGGGTTGCCCTCCGAAAAGAGTGGTTCTGCCTCTGCTTATATTAACAATGTTTGCACCTCGCGAAAATGACCATGCTAAGGCGCGCTTATCTGAGAAAAGCGAGAATATCGGATTAGTATTAGCGTGAGCACCGGCGGCGGTGCGTATATTCGCACCGTATAAATCCACGTCCCACAATACGCCTGCTATACCAATACCATTATTTGCAGTCGCCCCTATAACTCCGGCTACTTGTGTACCATGGTCGCGGTCACGAGGAACGACTCCATCAGT
>Ga0123355_10015542_pt1 | contig 11966 bp, 9 predicted proteins | sample TergutEmb28metaG_3_FD_89872 | JGI IMG/M metagenome (GOLD analysis project Ga0123355, IMG submission 89872) | Embiratermes neotenicus P1 segment gut microbial communities from Petit-Saut dam, French Guiana - Emb289 P1 | ecosystem: Host-associated > Arthropoda: Insects > Digestive system > Gut ... | reverse complement strand
CGAGTTCCCGCAACCGTTCGCTCAAGACGGGGCCGCACAGTCTCGCCCAAAGCCGCCCCCGAGAAGTACTTGCGCGTCTCCGTCTTCAGCTTCGCGAGTTTCTCGATACCGCTTCTCTAGTACCATATATTTACATCGATGAGGCGTATCGCGATTCTGGGGTCGACGGGGAGCATAGGCCGCAGCACTCTGAGTGTCGTCCAATCATTTCCCGACCGCTTTCAGGTGACGACCCTTGCGGCGGGGCGCAATCTCGAACTGGCATTTGAACAGGCTAAACGCTGGCGCCCGCGAGTCATCTCGCTCGCCTCCGAGCAGGATGCCGAGGACCTCAAGCGAAAACTGACATCAGCCGGGATCAGCGGCGTCGAAGTCACTCATGCGCCTAGAGGAAACGTCCGCGTCGCCACCCATCCCGAAGTCGATTTCGTGGTCAGCGCGATTGTCGGAGTTGCCGGTCTCGAAGCCACATACGAAGCCGTGCGTGCCGGGAAGACCGTGGGCTTGGCAAACAAAGAATGTCTGGTCGCCGCGGGCGAGCTCATTACCGCCGAGGCTCGCCGCCAGGCGAAACCGCTGCTCCCTATCGATAGTGAGCACAATGCCGTTCATCAATGCCTGCGCGGTGGGCGCATGCAAGAAGTCCGCCGCATCTGGCTGACGGCGTCCGGCGGGCCTTTTCTAAATACGCCGAAATCCAAGTTTGCCGAGATTACCGTCGAGCAGGCGCTCAACCATCCCACCTGGAAGATGGGCAACCGCATCACCATCGATTCTGCCACATTGATGAACAAAGGTTTCGAAGTGATCGAGGCCTGCCGCTTGTTCGACATTCCTCCCGAGCAAGTCTCAGTCATTGTTCATCCCCAGTCGACTGTTCACTCGCTGGTCGAATTTGTAGATGGCAGCATTCTTGCTCAGCTCTCTGTCACCGACATGCGGCTGCCGATCCTTTACGCGCTGACCTATCCGGAGCGTATCCCGTCCGAGTTGAACTTGGGCCTGAGTGGCTTGCGGCGCCTCGATTTCAGCCCTCCGGATATGGAAAAATTCCCTTGTTTGCGCCTTGCGTATGAAGCGGCACGCGCGGGAGGCAGCAAAACCGTTGCCCTGAACGCCGCCGACGAGGTCGCGGTTCGGGCGTTCCTCGAGGGAAGCATCGGATTCGAGGAGATCCCCGCCTTAATCGAGCAAATTGTTACTGAAACGCCGGGGGGCAAATTGGAATCTATTAAAGAGGTGCTGGCAGTGGACCAGAAGGCCCGGGCGGCCGCCCACGACCAGATTGGGGCCTGGACGAGAGATCACAAAACGCCTGCGGGGGCCGGGGTATGAGAGAGCTAGCATTTATATGAGTCTTTTTCACTCAATTTTTACTTCACTTTTTTATTTCGTCATTGTCATCGGAGTCATGGTGTTGGTCCATGAGTTTGGCCACTTCGCAGTGGCCAAGCTGCTGGGCGTGCGCGTGGAGCAATTCGCCATCGGTTTTGGCACACGCCTGTTCGGATTTCGCAAAGGTGATACCGATTATCGCATCAACGCGCTGCCTTTTGGCGGTTACGTCAAAATGGCCGGCGAAACGCCGATGGATGAGCGCTCGGGTGATCCCGGCGAATTTCTCTCTCATCCGCGCTGGCAGCGCTTTCTTATCGCGATCGCCGGCCCGGTGATGAACATTCTGCTCGCCATCGGCCTGCTGACCGGCGTATACATGGTCCACTACGAGCACCCGGCATACCTCGACCAGCATGCGGTTGTGGGATGGGTAGAACACGGCTCTCCCGCGGAGAAACAGGGTGTGCAACCCGGTGACCGCCTTGTCCAGGTTGATGGGGTTCAAAATCCCACCTGGGAACAGGTGGAAGTGAAGCAACTGCTCAGCGCCAACCAGCCTCTGGGGTTTGCCGTCGAACGCGGCGGCCAGGAGATTCAGGGTTCGATCGTTCCCGTAGCGACGGGCAACTCGGAGGCGGGCTCCGCCGGTTGGTTTCCGGTTGAGCCGGTGATTATCGGCGATCTCGAATCCGGCATGCCCGCCGCGCAAGCCGGGTTGAAGCCGGGCGATAAGATTATTTCCATGGGCGGGCAAACCGTCCCTTCGATTCAGGCGATGATTGAGCGCCTGCAACAGACCCAGGGCAAACCGGTCGAAGTCTTAGTTGAACGCGGGGGCAAGCAACTCAGCTTTTCCCTGGCTCCCGTACTGGCGGACACGCCCGGAACCGCCGAAAGGCATTACCGCCTTGGCTTCAAGAACTCCTACGAGACCTCGGTGGCCCAGCTGTCATTCGTGGATGCATTGGGCCGGTCGATTCAGGACAACAAACGGTACTCACTGGTCCTGCTCGAACTGCTCGGGAAACTGGTTCAGCGCAAGGCATCGCTCAACACGGTTTCTGGTCCTATCGGTATCGCCGAGCAAACCGGCGCCGCGGCTGAAGAAAAGGGTTGGATACCACTGCTCGCGCTTTCGGCGGCAATCAGCCTGAATCTCGGGATTTTCAACTTGTTGCCGATTCCCATTATGGATGGCGGCGTAATCCTGCTGCTCTTCATCGAAGGTCTTATGCGCCGCGACATCAGCATTCAGATCAAGGAGCGCATTTACCAGGCCGCATTCGTGTTCCTGGTGCTGTTCGCCGCTCTGGTGGTCTACAACGACATCGCTAAGACCATTGCGCAAAGACTCCCGTAGAGGTCAGTTTTCAGCCATGCGGCATGGAGCCATCCATCACGCGGGCACGCCGCCGCTCAGGGGACGTGCACGGTCCACCGAGCTGCTTTTCTCACCCGAACACGAGATGCCTCACCCAGCAGGCGGTCTCTACGCGATTGAGCTGCCTCCGGGCTTGAAGGTAGCGGCCGAGGAGCGATGGCTGAAAGCTGACGCCTTATAGCCGACCTGCTAAACTGAACTTTCCACATGGCCTCGATACAGCGCCGCAACAGTGTAACTTCGACCATCGGCAATGTTCGAGTTGGTTCGGACGCGCCGGTCGTGGTGCAGTCCATGACCAATACGGACACCGCCGACGTAGCTCGAACCGTCGAGCAAGTGGCGGCTCTTTGCCGCGCCGGGTCCGAGCTGGTGCGAGTAACAGTGAACAACCAGGATGCCGCGGCGGCCGTTCCGCATATTGTGGAGAAGCTCGAGAGACAAGGCATCAGTGTCCCCATCATCGGCGACTTCCACTACAACGGACACATTCTGCTGAAGAAGTACCCGGCCTGCGCCCAGGCGCTGGCGAAGTACCGTATTAACCCCGGCAATGTCAGCGTCGGGCGCAAGGACGATTCCAACTTCCGCATCATGGTTGAAGTCGCGGTCGAAAATCAAAAACCGGTGCGCATCGGAGTCAATTGGGGATCGCTCGACCAGTCGCTGCTTACCCGCATGATGGACGAGAACTCGCGTTCCCAGGACCCGAAAGACGCTCGAGAAGTCACGATGGAAGCGATGGTTGCGAGCGCTCTGAATTCGGCGGCGGCGGCGGAGAGATATGGTTTGCGTCCAGACCAGATCATCCTTAGTGCGAAGGTCAGCGGCGTTCAGGACCTGATCGACGTCTATCGCTCACTGGCACGGCGTTGCCTGTACCCGCTCCATTTGGGCCTCACCGAGGCGGGAATGGGTGCCAAGGGAATTGTCGCCTCGACTGCCGGCATCTCCGTCCTTCTGCAGGAAGGGATCGGCGATACAATCCGCGTTTCTCTTACCCCTGCGCCGGGCGGCGACCGCGCCGAAGAAGTGCGCGTGGCCCAGCAGATACTTCAATCTCTGGGAATTCGCAGCTTTACGCCGCAAGTGACCGCTTGCCCGGGCTGCGGACGCACTACCAGCAACTTCTTCCAGGAAATGGCCGAGCAGATTCAGTCGTATTTGCGCCAGCAAATGCCGGCCTGGCGGGAGCGCTACTCTGGCGTTGAAGAGATGAGGGTCGCCGTCATGGGGTGCGTAGTAAACGGCCCAGGCGAATCCAAGCATGCCAACCTCGGCATCTCGCTGCCCGGCACCTTTGAAGAACCCAAAGCGCCAGTGTATGTGGACGGACGATTGCTCACCACGCTCCGCGGAGAGAAGATTGTCGAAGAATTTATTCGCATCCTCGACGATTACGTCGACTCACACTACGCAGGCAAGGCTGACCTCGCGGTTAAGGTTTAAACATGAATCTTGCCTTCGATCAAAAACAGAACTCAGCGAAAGCCCTTTAAGCTGGTTCGCCGCGGGAGCGAGAGTCTAGGCGCCCGTGGCCGAGCCATACGGGTCGAAGCTAGAATCTCCTGCATCAGCCATGGGAGAGTCCGGGACAGTTTGCTCTGTCATCATGCCCCGCAATGGAAATGGAGTGCCCGAACGTCGTGCCGGGCGCTGGAGAATCATCTTGTTCCCGGCAGATGCCCACAGGTCAATCGAGGTAACCCGCGCATCAGCAAAGCAGCAACGGAGCCGCGGTTGCCGCATCACACCGCTAATGTTGAGGCAAACGGTTGGTGATAAATGCGGAAACCATTCCCGCAGCCGGAGGATCCAGGTTCGACAAGACCACAACCACGTAACCCGCCCCGGGACAGATTGCTAGGTCTCCGTTCATGCCGGGTGCGCCTCCACCATGACCGAAGCAGCGGTTGCCATTGATGACTTGATCTTCAAATCCGAAGGCGTAGCGTGCACCACGCGCGTCAACTTTGCCGGTGGTCAGTTCCTCGGTTAATTCGGGGTTGAGCAGCTTGTGGCCTTCGAGCGCGTTCGCGAATCGCAACAGATCTTCGACCGTCGAATAGCCCCCACCGGCAGAAGTCCCCCGATAAGGCAAGGTATCGGTGTTCGGACGCAAGTCGTCTCCACCCATTCGCGTATACCCGGTGCTGCGGTCGGGAACAGATTGATCTTCGGGCTCGGAGCCGGAAGAGATCATGCCCGCGGGTTCATATACGTGTTCCCGAACGTAGTCGTAATAGCTGCGGCCACTGACCTTTTCAATAATCGCTCCGAGCAGAATGAAGCCATAATTGCTGTACTCCCAGCGGCTGCCTGGCTCGAACTTGGGAGCGCGGTTGCCATACAGCTTGATGTAGTCCTCGAGGGTGCGAAGTTCGAGGCGGTGCGCTTCGAACTCGGGTCCGAATATGTCTCCGGTACCTCCGGTGTGCGTGAGTAGATGCCGGATGGTGACCTTGGCTCGAACTTGTGGGTTGGGATAGTCGTTCAAATACTTTCCAACTGGATCGTCGATTGCGACCTCTCGGGCTTCGACCAGCTGCAGGATTGAGGTTGCCGTGAACATTTTGTTCATGGAGCCAATGCGAAAGCGCGTTTTGAGTGTGTTGGGCAGGTTGTGCTCGCGATCGGCGCGACCGTAGGCCTGGGCGAAAACCGGCTTGCCGCCCTGGGCAAGAAGCGCTGCCCCCCAAAAACGGTCGGCGACCGAGTCCGCATTCAGTTTCTTGCCCAGCGCACCGATCAGTTGAGATTCGCTCATATGCGGAAGGGAGAACTCCGCCGGGCGAGGTATGGCGACGAGGTCCAGGTTAGTGACACGGTGAGGCCCGGAGCTGTCAACTTGGATCGAAAGGCGGCCCATCTGGTCGGAGTTGCGCTCCTGAACCAGAGCTACGAGCTTGCTAGGTGTGGACTCTTCGATTTTCTTTAGATCAAAACCGCCGGTGCTTCTGCGAAAGCCCATTTCCTGGTCCATGTGTTCGGCGCGATCTGGCAAATTCTTCTCGAGGAAGTCATGCAGCTTTTCACGATCGCCACTGTTAAAGGTCTGAAGCCATGTCGCTGCCTGTTGACCGGCGGGAGTTTCAGGAAATGGTATCTCTGCGGCGCAGATTGCACTAACCATCACCAGGGTAAGGAGTCGGAGAAATCGGAGTGGCGGGAATTTTGCCTCTTTCATCGAATACACCCCTGCTCGCATTGTACGGAACAAGCGAGTCCGGCCTACAACCACACAGACGGTCAGGGAAGCCGGAGGTGAGCAGATAAACGGGGCCAGGCCCGAAATGGTCGATCAAAATGTCGGCCCTGGCCTATCGCTTGAGGTAGGTAGGGGTTACAAAGATCGCCGGCGCGGCGACTCCCGATATCAGACTATGAAGGGTACGGTGGGCGAGAACTCTAGATGGCGCGAATTCCTGCGGAGTAACCGCGAGGCACGCCAAGGAAGGCCGGCTCAGTAAAGAAGGGAGCTCAGTACGAGGCTTTTCTCGCCTACCTCGTTGGATAAACACAACTCGTCGGGGAGACCGCCATCCCCTAGACGATCATCGTCCATGCCATCAGCAGGGGCAATGGGCGGGAAACTCCCAAGCCCAAACTAAGCGGCTGCTTTATGTTGCGAGCGGTAGCGTGCCCAGCGAGCCCTTTGCGCGGCAGCGATCTTGCGACGTCCGGCAGCCGACAACGGCTTTCTAGTCGTAGTAACTGGTTTCGGGCCGGCACCAGTCCGCTTCTTTCCCTTCCTTGCCGCCCATCTGGCGCGCTGCGCTTCGGAAATACGCTTGCGGGCAGCGGGTGAAAGCGAACCCCGGCCGCGCTTCTTGCCTCGAGTCGCCGCCGCATTACTGCGTCCAGCTAGACCTTCGATAACCGAAATCGCATGGTCTAACTTCTCAACCTGCACCTGCACCTGCTTCCGCTCATCTCGCAGTTGTTCGAGAGCGGAGTTAAGAATCGCCATATTTCCCCCTGAAGTGAATAACTGCATGACCGTTCCCAATTGTAGTTCTGCGGACGAGTTCTGGCTACTGTATTTTTAGACAGGAGCTCAGGCCCGAGACTCTATCTATCTTACTCCTGATCTTCGCCGCCGGTCTGCTCCGATGGGGGTAAATCTAACTGCAAGGGTGGCTTACCATTGTTTTGCAATTGTTGATTCAAAGTCGGAATCTCGGACTTTGTAAGCTGGTTCCACTGTGCGAGAAGAGGCGTTAGTTGACCTTCTGTGTTTTGAAAAGCTTCGGCTTGCGCCGGGGTAGGTGCCGAGTCGGCCTGTTCCACGCCTCTATAGAGTGTGGTTAGATTTTGGTTTACGCTTGTCAGACCAGCTCGCTTCGTCTTCCGTTCGCCTTCCAGTAACTCAGAAACTTTGGCGTCCAGCTTGGAGACAGCCTCCTTCAATGAGCTGTCCGCCGACTCGATCTTGGCTATTTGTTCCCGGATGGAACGCGCCTCTAACGCGGCTTCCGAACTCTCGCTAATTGCTGATCCAATCTTCATTTCCAATTCCAACTGTTTCTCGAGATCCGCGGTCGAAACCTTTACTCTGGGATCCATGTTTACGGTAAGCATTGTCGTTTGCGTGTGGCCGGCAGCCGACAAACGAATGGAATACTGTCCCGGTAAAGCCAGTGGCCCAAGCGGGTACCGCGGGGTGTCGTGCGGGACTGCAGAAATAGGATATTCATGACCAGTCGACCGCGGCGCGGCATAACGCAGATCCCACACCCAGCGATGCATGCCGGGGCTTGAGGGCAGAATGCGCTGCGGGCGAATCCAATAAACGGGGATCAATTGCTTCTCTAACTGCTGTGGCGTCTCGCCTGGCGTATCGGCGCTCGAAAAGCGGCGTACTAATTTGCCCTCGGCGCTCAGAACTTCCAGGGTCACAGGACCGGAGATCCCCGGCGGTAACACGTAGTCGATAATGGCTCCATCCGGAGGATTGTCTCCTGCCGGCTCGTCTGGGGGCAGGGGGGTATCCGTATTGGTGCTCCGCCTCACCCGATAGGCCGCGCCAGTCTCGAAAAGATGAACCTCATGGCCCCGTGAGTCGCCGATCGAGGTAAGTTGGCGTAGCGGCGTGATGTTGTCGAGCACCCAGAAGGAGCGCCCGTGGGTCGCAACAATCAAATCATCGTCATGCTGCAAAAGATCGCGCATGGAGGTGCGGGGCAAGTTGAGCTGAAGAGACTCCCAGTGGCCACCGTCGTCGAAGGAGACCCAAACTGCCGTTTCTGTAGCTGCGAACAGCAGGCCCTTGCGCCGGGCATCCTCCCGCACACTATTGACCGCGGAGTCTTCGGGCAATCCATCAGTAATCAGCTGCCAGGTCTTGCCGCCATCGTGCGTACGATAGATGTAAGGACGCCGGTCATTAATGCGAAATCGGCTCACGGAAACAAATGCGGTGTCATCATCAAAGTGCGAAGCACTAATCTGAGTGACTTTGCTCCATGGCACCAATTCCGGCGGGGTTATGTTGCTCCAGTTCTTGCCCCCATCGCGAGTGATCCAGAGTAGTCCGTCGTCGGTGCCCGCCCAGATCGTATCTACATGGTGAAATGAAGGAGCGAGTGAGTAAATTGCGCCGCGCTGGCTCGCGGCTCTGGCATTCAGCTTTTCTTGATCGCCTATACTCGCCGGCACTCCCGGATGCTCGCGGGTGAGATCCTGACTAATCGTCCGCCAGGAGCGCCCACCATCGCTGGTTTCGAACAATACATTGGTCGCGTAGTACAAGAGGTGGGGGTCCACCGGCGAAAACACAATCGGCTCAGTCCGGTCTGCGCGATAATCGCCGCGGATCGGAATGGGCGTAACGTTCTCCACCTGCCCGCTGGTCCAGTGGAATCGCGAGACTTCAGTCCGGCCCGCACCATATATGATCTCGGGATTGAGCGGATCCGGCGCAACGTAGCCGTACTCAATGACTCCCACTGGATGCCAATCGCGAAAGGTAATCTGGCCGTCATTACCGCGGCTCAGAGTGCAAACTGAACCGCTTTCCTGCTGCCCTCCGCAAACCCGGTAAGGGAAGGTGTTGGTAACGCTCACGTGGTAAAGCTGCGCGGTTGGTTGGTTGTACCAGGAGCTCCAGGTCTCCCCGCCGTTCACTGTCACGATTGCGCCCTGGTCGGAAACCAGGAGAATGATATTGGGGTTCTCGGGATTGATCCAAAGATTCTGATAATCGTCGCCCCCGGGTGCGCCCCGCAGCGAGGTCCACGTCTTCCCGCCATCGGCAGATCGGACCGTAACGATACTCGCGACGTAAACCACGTCCGGATTCTTGGGATCAACTTTTGGCACCGACAAATCGCCGCCGCCAATTTTCATCGCCGGACGCGGGTCCTCTGTGATCCGCATCCAGCTCTCCCCACCATCGTCGGAACGATAAAATCCGACTCCCCGGCCACTGCCATAGCCTGCGGGCCGCGACGTCGAGACCGTTGCATAAAGCCGGCTCGGCTCGCTCGGCGCAATGGCAGTGTTGATCTGCACCAAGTCATTGGGCAAACCGTTGCTCAGTTTTCGCCAGGTGTTGCCGCCATCGGTCGATTTGAAAAGTCCCCCCCCGGTTCCTTCAAACGAATTGTTGTCTTCCCACGGCCCCAAACGAGATTGCCATAGCGATGCGTAAACAACTTCGGGATTGGATGGATCGATCCCAACGCCAGAACCGCCCGTGTTCTCGTCTTTGTATAGAACTTTCTGCCACGTAGCGCCGCCATCGGCGGAGCGGAAAATTCCCCGTTCCTGGTTTGGACCGTAAGGGTGACCGAGCACGGCAGCAAACACCCGGTTCGGATCGTGGGGATCGACCGCCAAGGCGGGGATTTGCTGCCCGTCGCGAAGCCCGAGGTGAGTCCAGGTCTTTCCGCCATCGACGGATTTGTAGATTCCGTCTCCCACCGACAAATCTGGGCGCTGCAATCCTTCGCCACTGGCGACGTAGACGATCTCAGGATTCGATGGGGCAATCGCTATCGCGCCGATGGATTGTGTGGGTTGTGAGTCGAAAATTGGATTCCACGTACGCCCGTAGTCCTGCGATTTCCAGACTCCGCCATTAACCGCACCCATGTAAAAAACGTTGGGCTGGCTGGGCACGCCGTCCACAGCCCGCGTTCTTCCGCCGCGAAATGGCCCAATCAGGCGCCATCGCATCTCCTGGTACAAACTTTCTGGATACTGCTGGGCAAAGCTGGTGTGAACCAAGCCAAAAACAAACATGCTAACCAGAGTGATGGGAAAAAAGTACGGTCGAGTCACTAGGCCCCCTTTGCTTTCGCAGGAACAATATACCTAAGCATCCCTGTTTTGTTGACCCGGAACGACTCTCCTCCTAAAATTAAGGTACAGCGTAATTTTTCTCCTCAACGCTGCCCCCTCGTTCAACGGCAGGACAGCTGACTCTGGATCAGCATATCGGGGTTCGAATCCCTGGGGGGCAGCCAAAGATTCTAAAGGACTTACGGTCCAGAATTCCTTCCAAAAAGCCTGGTGGCGACATAAAGGTGGCAACATTTGGTTCGCGCACACCACGGAAACTCGGGAAACGGTCGGGTAAATAGATCTGCTCGACGGCGTGTTTATCCTTGAGTCGCGGTCGAATCTCCCACCAAGATGCGCGCTTCTCGATGATTGCCGCCGTTTGACGCTGTTGCTGATCTGTACGAAAAAGATCACGTGAAAGGCAAGAGACCGAGGCTCTCGAACGGCCTGCGTTGGCATGCCAAATCGCAATTTATCTGGTTCACCTGGTATGACCCCAAGGGACGGCAGCACAAGAAATCCACCGAGTCTACCGATCCTGACGAAGCCCTGCTATTCAAAATCCGCTTCCTCGAGGAACAGAAGACCGCGAGGACGCCAAGGATGACCCGGTAATAGGGAAAACGACGTCGCCGCTTCGAGAATTTCACGCTTATCGATCATGACGTCGCGGGTTTCCAGGCGGCCGGAACCCAGAGCCGCCAAGCGGTTACGAGTTTTTTCGAAGGTTGCGCGGGATCAAGCCGGGCATAACCGTGCGTCAGTCGCGCGCGGCATTCCGCGGCGAGCTTCTTGTCTTGCAGTCTGGCGTCCGCAAGAAACCCGAGCCGCTTGAAGATAGCCCCATTGTCGAGCTGATCTGCATAGCGAATCAACAGGTCGCGGTCGGCGGTCTTACTCCCTAGATAGACGCTCAAGCAATCAGCAACGTGATCGATTCCCCCGCCGACTTCCGGCGCAGCGATCATATCCACTAGCGTGCGCGCGGGGTCCGATATGGAAATCTTGGTTGTTCCGCGCCACAGTATTTTCAATCCAAAGAGCCGCTTGGCTTTTGTGCGATACAGCCGGAAATCCACTCCCTGCGCGGTTACACGTTTCTCGACGACGCGGCGTGTGGTGAAGACTAGGGTTTCGTTGAAGAGCTGCTCGGTGAATTCCCAATGGTGCGCCGCCGTCCATCCGCCGATGTAACATTCGCCGAACAGCGCAGGCACAAGCACCCATGGATCGGCAACGACTTGCTCGCTGCCGACGAGATCCAAGGGAACCGAAACATAAAGCCCGTGCCCAATTCTGCGGAGCCAACCCTGCTCTGTCCATCGTGAGAGAAACTTGGCTGCGGAGCGCCGGTCAATATTGAGGGTTTGAGATGCAATGTCAACCGATACGACTTCCTTAGTGGCGCGCAATACAGCCGCGAGCCGCGCACGGGACGCCGGTAAAGAGTTCTTCTCGAACTTCATCGCTATACTGCGCAACAAGAAGTTCCTGCTTTATGCGAACTTCACGCATTATTATATAGTCTTATCCTCTCGAGATGCTAGGTAAACAGAAAAAGAGAGGTCATATCAGGCAAGGACACCTTCGCATCGCATTTACAAACCCCGAAAGAATTGCTGGGTCGTATACAGACACCCGCGTTTGCCAAGAGCACGAAAAAATGATGTTCGCAGTCCTTCGCTCAGCTCTAGCTGCACCCTCGGCCGGTTTGGCCACGATTGCAGATATTTCTGGCGAGTCCCTGCGAGTTCGGGTTTTCGTGAATTCTTTACCCCGAAGTCTTCCGCATCCGGCGCTGCACGGTTAGCGCCGAGGCGTCAGAGGGTAAGGGTAAGCCTCGCGGCACTAAGCGACCGAGGGTACGAACCGCTACTGTGTTGCAAGGTCATTGAGGATCGGCCCAAAGAATCCCCGGAGAGCCTTTCCGATCTCAGCCAAACTCTTAGCCGCTTCGGTG
>Ga0123355_10015541_pt1 | contig 11967 bp, 9 predicted proteins | sample TergutEmb28metaG_3_FD_89872 | JGI IMG/M metagenome (GOLD analysis project Ga0123355, IMG submission 89872) | Embiratermes neotenicus P1 segment gut microbial communities from Petit-Saut dam, French Guiana - Emb289 P1 | ecosystem: Host-associated > Arthropoda: Insects > Digestive system > Gut ... | reverse complement strand
TCTAAAAACCTGACGTCCATTAGATTGGTGGAACAATATTCATCAAGATGATGGGTGGCAGGTTTTTAGAGGTGTCCATTTATACAAAGCGGGGTGATCGAGGGACTCTGATCGCCCCGCCTTATTGCGTTAGGCAAGTCTAATTTAGAATGCGAAATCCCAGCTTTCATCAACATTACCAGCATATACCATGCCTGGTGTTGTGTGAATTTGTGATGGGATGTTGCGGTTTACGCCTGTCATGTAGTCAACCATTATTGCCATTGCCATTCTGACCAACTCAATCGGACTGTTTACACCGGTTGCGCCATATGTGCCGTCTTCGATGAGTTCAAGAGCATCTCTCATTCCGTCAATACCAACAACCAAAACTTCGCCTTCGCGACCGGCGTTGCGGACAGCAGTGAGTACACCCATTGCCATTGCGTCATTTTCTGCAAAGATGACATTCAGATCAGGTGCTGCAACCAGCATATCTTCGGCAGCTTCCATTCCGACTTCGGCGGACCAGTTGCCCCAACCCATTGTTTGTACTGTGAAGTTTGTAGAGTTGAAACGTTCAAGTTGACGTTCAGTCAATCCTTGGATGAATCCGGTTCTGCGTGCAAAACCTGTCATGTTCCCCGGATTACCGGCCAAAAGACCAATACGAATGTCGCCATCAACCTGATCTGCTACCCATTCGCCAACGGCGCTACCAAGACCGGTGTTGTTAGATTGTACGATTGTGACAAAAATAGAAGCTGGGTCAACAGATGCGTTCAATAAGAATAATGGGATGTTGTGAGAAGCGATGTACTCGGAGATTGCAATTGTCGCAACCGGATCTTGTGCGTCCATAACTATAACATCAACGTCCATCGCAATAAGATCTTCAACGTCCATTTGTTGTTGCACAGCGTCACCGCCGGCATTTAGTGTGATTAGCTCATAACCGAAATATTCTGCTTGTTCCTCCATTGTAGCATTCATAGCAATCAGATAGGGGTTGTGCATGTTCTTGATTGAAAAACCAACCACGAGGTCCGTTACATCTGCAATTACGGCATGTTCGCCCGCTGCAGGTGCTACAGCTGCAGGTGCTGTCGCAGTGGTATCACCACCCTGAGCAGTTGTTGCTTGTTCCTCTGTGTCGTCTGTGCATGCAGCAAGGAACCCGACCACCATTACCATAGCCAATATAAGCGCTAGAATTCTTCCTTTTGTTTTCACTTCAATTTTCCTCCTTAATTTTTTTAGATGTTTTTTAGCATATTTATATAAAACCCTTGTGGGTTGCTAAACCATAGAAGATGATGCAATATCTTTGCTCTTTCTGTCCATTTGTAGCAAGATTGCCAAGATGATGATAACACCCTTAAACACTTGCTGCGGGTAACTCGGCACATTAAGCAGATTCATTACATTTCCAATCATACCCAGCACCCAAACGCCCATGAGCGTATTAATAACTTTCCCGTTACCACCTGCCAAACTGGCACCACCGATTACAACAGCTGCAATTGCGTCAAGTTCCATTGCCTCACCGGCAAGAGGTGTCCCCATGCCAACACGAGAGGCAATCATAATCCCTGCAATAGAAGCTAAAACAGCACTTAGAACATATACGCCGATCTTGTAAAAACTAGCATTAATTCCTGATAGTTTTGCTGCAGTTTCATTACTTCCCACAGTTTGTACCAGCCTTCCAAAAGCAGTGTAGCGATGCATTAGCGCCAAGGCAACTACAACAATTGCCACAGTCCATACCATGACAGGCACGCCCAAAATGCTCGTTGTAGAAAAGCTAAGTAGACCGTCGTGTCGAATTCGCTCCGGCATACCTCTCGATACAATGAAAGCAATACCTCGTGCAATTGTCATGCCGGCCAATGTAACAACAAAAGGCGCAAGGCGTCTTTTAGCAACAAGATATCCGCTTACCGCACCAAATGCTGCGCCACTTAGCAATACAAGCAGAATCGTCACAAAAATGTTGTAAGAACTCAGTAGATGTGCTGTGAACACAGCTGCCATTGCAACAACAGATCCGACAGACAGATCAACGCCACCGGTCATAATGACGAATAACATGCCCATTGCAATCAAGGTTGGCGGTGTGAGTTGTCGCAAGAGGTTAAATATATTCTGCCGTGTCAAAAACGCATCTGATAGAAAGCTTGACACAATCAGAAGAATTAACACAACGATAATTGCAAGGTTATTTTTTAACAGTCCAACCCAATCAATCTTTTTCTTTGCTTGCTTTGTTCCATCCATATCATTTTTCCCCCAAAATTAATTGCATAATGTTTTTCTCAGAAAAGTCACTCTTTTGTAACTCACCCTTAATCACACCCTCACTCATAACCAGTAAGCGATCGCACATGGCCAAAAGTTCAACCATTTCAGACGAGATCAAAATAATCGCATTACCTTGTGCAGCTAAGTCGTTAATCAGCGCATAAATTTCAGTTTTTGCACCAACATCCACACCACGGGTCGGCTCGTCCATAATCACAACCTTTGCTCCCGTATGCATCCACTTCGCAATAACAACTTTTTGCTGATTACCACCGGAGAGGCTAAACACATTAGCTTCTACCGTGTCTGCTTTGATTCGCAATTTTTGTTTTAAGTCATCTGCTATTTCATACTCTCTCTTCGCTTTGAAAATACCAATCCTGTTTGTGACTTCTTTAATATTAGTCAAAGTAATATTCTTCTTTATATTTAGTGCCGGGACTAGACCCTGTTCCTTTCGACTTTCCGGAATTAGCGCTAAACCTCTCCGAACAGCCCTGACTGTTGATCGGAAATTAGTTGGTTTGCCCTCATAAAAGATTTGACCACTCTTACGCTTGTCTGCGCCAAATAAGGCTCTAACAACTTCCGTCCGTCCGCTACCAACAAGACCCGCCAGACCAAGTACTTCGCCGCATCGAACCGAAAAAGAAATATCCCGATACATATAATCGTCAGAGAAGTTCTCAATCCGAATACACTCTTCTCCAATCTCCACATTACGTTGGGGATACTTGTCAGAAAGTTCACGGCCAATCATTAGCTCGATGACCTTATCCACTGTCATCTCTGGTACAGGATTAACGCCAGTAACCACACCGTCTTTGAGCGTAGTTATGGTATCACCAATTTTGAATATTTCTTCCAAACGATGAGAGATATAAATTATGCTAACCCCTTTTTCCTTCAATCGCTTGAGTAATTCAAACATAACCTCAGCCTCACTGTCATTAAGCACAGCGGTGGGTTCATCTAAGATTAAGATTTTTACATTCTTCGACAACACTTTGCAAATTTCAACAATTTGCTTATAGGCAACGCTAAGATCCTTTGTAATCGCTTTGGGATTGATATTAAATCCCATGCTCTTCATAATTTCTCGTGCTTCGCGGTTGATTTTTCTCCAGTTTATAAACGGTTTTTTACCCAGGCTCTCTAGGAAAATATTTTCCGCAACACTTAATTCGTCTGCAAGCTCAAACTCTTGGTAGACTATGCCTATACCAAGCTGGATTGCATGGCGTGGAGAGGTTATTTTCACCTCTTTTCCGTCTATGAAAATCGCACCTGTGTCCATCCTATATGCACCCGATAGGATTTTCATTAGCGTGGATTTTCCGGCTCCATTTTCTCCGACGAGACAATGGATTTCCCCGGGTTTCACATTAAAGCTAACATCCGTAAGAGCGTGAATGCCCCCGAAGCTCTTCGACATATTCTTCATTTCAATTCTGTATGCAGAAGTGGAATCCAATGATCTTCCCTCCTTTGCTATTATATTTATGCTATGAGGCACGACATCCTGCCGTGTCCTTATCATCATTTCTCCAGCAAGCCAGCAAGTTTATGTATTTCATTCAACAGAGTAGCGTGTGGTAGCCGTCGAATGTGGGATCAATCAATCACTCGATCGATTGATGTGGAACCGGTACCACATCGCCACACTAACTAAAAAGATGTGATTAGTGTTACAAATTCTAAAGAACTCTACGTTCTGATCCTTTTAGCATTAGTTCACAAGGAATCATGTGTGTCTCTAATGGCGTCATGCTGTTTTCGATTCGTGCATGTAATAGGCGCATAGCAGCTCGACCTGTTTCATAGGTATCACGTGTAACACAGCTAAAGTTATAATCTAAAATATCTAATATGGGAATATGGTCGATGCCAATCACCGCAATATCCCTACCGATTTTCACTTTACACTCTCGTGCTGCTTTTAGAAAACCTAAGCTTGTGAGATTGTTACTCGTGATAATTCCTTCGGGAAATCTACCAGACTCGAACATCTTTTTCGCAAGCTTGTAGGCGGTGTCAACACTAAAGTCGCCTTCCAGCACAAACTCATCTTCTAATTCCAGCCCTGCATCACTTACAGCTTGCCGAACACCTTGATAGCGGTCACGTGCGATTCGCAGCTGCAAATCTCCTGTAATAACGCCAATACGATTATTTCCCGCCTTAATCAACTCAGACGCTGCAAGGTTACCACTTTCGAAGTTTTCATAATACACCGCATCCAAAGGTATCTTTTCCAGATGGCGGTCAACAAGAACTATAGGAGTTTTTATGCCGTTGAAACGATTTTGCATTCGTCGGATATCGTCAGGGTCGGAATATTCTTTTGCCGGTGTGATAATCAAACCACGTACTCTCTGTTGCTCCAACATGTGCAAGGCTCGATCTTCTTTTATTGCATCATTCGCTGTATCACAGCAGATAAGCGAAAAATTATTTTTGTCACTGATTTCCGTGATCCCCTTTAGGACTTCAGAAAAAAATGTGTTTTCAAGTTCAGGGATGACGATGCCTATCGCACTGGTTTCTCGCCTCGAAAGATTGATGGCGACAGCTGATGGCGAATAGTTTTGTTCACGAATGACCTTTTCAACTTTGTTGCGTGCAGACTGGCTAACATATCCGCTATTATTCAGTACTCTCGAAACAGTGGATTTTGAAACGCCTGCTAAACCTGCTATTTCATGTATTGTAATCAATGCTGGAACCGTTCCCATATTTTTTCTCGAATTATATCTTTAATGTCTGAGTTTGTCAATGAAATTATAAATGTTTGTGTAATTGTCACAAGCATAATTGTTGAAAATGTAGAGAAAATCTCATACTGAACACTGATAGAATGGTAGATAAGATTTTCGAGAATATTATTCGGCTGGTGAGGCGGACGACGCAGCCTTACTTTCGTAAGGCAAGGAGGACAACGACGCCAGATGGAAAATATTCCGAAAAGATGTCTACTGTTCTATTAGTGTTTAGTATCAGCCAACTTCACCGCATTTCATAAAAAAACTGACGCCACATTAAATGTGATGCCAGTCAAGATGATTTAGCTTTAACAATCCCCTCATAGCTCACAGGCTATGACTCAAGTTCAGATTGTTTCTTTGCAATATCTAGATAATTATATAAAGTAAATTTTGAAATCCCAAGATACTCACAAACACGATCCCCTGCTTTGGTTATCAGAAATGCACCCTTAGAATCTAAAAACTCAATTACTTTTATTTTATCTCCCCTTGTCATTTCTTCCGGTCGCTTTTTAATTACCTCTTGGCACTCCACAATCAAGTGATCTAAAATTTCACCTACATTATTGGCAAACACTTCTGTCACCTCTGGGTTTCCATTCCTACTGGATGAGTTAGTGATCTCATTTAACATATTTTCCATCATCAGATAGCCCGAGATGTCGAAGTTGATACATATGCTCCCTATTACGACGCCACTGTCGTTTTTCAAATAAATCGAAGATGACCGCAAAAGTTTCCCATCTTTGGTTTTTGTGAAATAATTGTACCTGTCTCCATCTTCTACAGTGCCACGCAAAATTTCGAGTCCTAAGTTTGTTCCGGAATCCCCAATGTTTCGCTGAGTTATGTGATTGTGTTCAATTGCCACAATTGTACGGTCATAGTCCTTTGTCAAATCATGAAGAACGACCTCACAGTTGCCACCAAAATGCACCGCAATCATTTTAATTAACCTGATTAGATTGTCCCATTCGCTATTTATATTTTCCATTGCTTCTGAACATCCCTTCCGCAATACTCTACGCTAATATATCAAATTCACGCCCAACTAGCAAGGCATAGCGGGTGTAAATGTCAATAATAGTAACTTTATTTCCAAAAATTAAAACCGTGGCGTGTTTAGCTGTGTCATAGTTAACAGGACACAATAATGAGTTGCGCATAAAAATAACACAACAAATAATATAAAGGGGGAATGTTAATGATTGTATTCATAATAATTTCACTGACTGTCACAAATTATAAAAACAATAAGAACGTTTGAATTTCTAACACAATATGATATACTCTGTGTAAAAATTGTTAAACTTTACAACTTATAGTGAGTTGTGCTAAACAATTTATCCTGCCCACCACTTAACGCCTACGGCGTTTGAAGTGGGGGTCTAAAGTATACCGGGTTAAGACCCACGCCTCTTTAAGCGGAACGTATTTTCTGTGGGAGTACAATCTCCCATCTGAAACCTGATGTTTTCGACTTTAGAAGTCGAAAACGGTTTTTAATTTCACAGTTGTTTTGACTGAGTGTTCTCGAAAGGAATAAACATAACCATGGAAAGATATTGCAGCTACTGTGGTGCCGGACAACAAATAGATTCGTTATTTTGTGACATTTGCGGCAATGAGCTCGACATGTCGCAAAATACGATACAGCCGGCTCCACCGGTTCAATCGTATCAACCACACCATACAGTACAACAAGCACCACCACCAACACAACCATATCAGCCGGCACCGGCACATCGACCCATGCAGCCACAGCCAGCACATCCACCACAACCCCCGACGCAACCAGTACAACAGGTGCCACAAAACTATCCAATCCCGGCACACAACACAAATCAAAAAAACGAAAAATTTTATAAAACACTTGCTGACAGCGTTATTGCCTTTATTGAAGGCGATGTTTCAGCATTCGACAAAATATACGCCGATACATATAGAAAAATATTCGTTTCAGCAAAAATACTTATGAAGAACGAACACGATGCCGAAGATGTTGTCCAAGAAGTCTACATACAAGCATATAATAAGCTTGCAACAATTAAAGACCCGAATACAACACTCGCATGGCTACAAACTGTCACAAGAAATACTTGCTTCAATCGACTTCGCAAAAAGTCGGAAGTTCTCCTTGGCGAAGAACAGGAGTATATAATGGAAAATATGCACACAACAGATAAGGATGCTATGCCCGAAGCTTCATTTATGGGCAAAGAGAAATCTACAATTATTTTAGAGCTCGTTTCTTTTCTGCCACTCGCTCAAAAAGAAGCCATTTTGCTTCATTTCATAGAAAAAAAGAGCATTGCAGAAATAGCAGCATTAACAAACACTTCCACAGGAACAATCAAAAGTAGGATAAACTACGGAAAATCCAAACTTCGCGATCTTGTTAAAGAAAAAGAAAAGAAAGACGGTGTAAAACTATACAGTGCAGGACTATGGCTGTTTCTACCATTTTTCTTACGTCGTTTTGCTCAAACAGCACCCCTGTCACCGGAAGTTGCTCAATCAACATTATATTCCGTATTGGAGAGTACAGGAGCTGCTGCAAGTTCAGGAGCATATGGAAGTGCAGCTATTGGCAGTACCGTCGGAACATGTGTGGCAGCAGCTGCACCATATACTGGCATTGGCGCAGTCGCATCTGCTGTCGGGGCAAAAATGGCAGCAGCAATAATTGTTTGCACGGTTGTAGCTGCCGGACTAATTGCAGCAGTACCGGTCGCACTATCATATTTCCAATCTGACTATGACCCGGAGTACGAATATGTTCAAAACGAAACCCCTGCAACACAAACACCCCAACCGGACACCGGAATTATACAAGAAGAAACACCACAAGAAGAGCCCGACATGTTCACATTTGGTACACAGCTATATAGTGAAGTCCTGGACAGATATCGTGAAGTTATAGCAAGCGGAGTTTTTATGGGTGCCGATCACGACTGGATTGAAAGAATTGCAGAAGAACAAAATCTATGTATAACTTGGCTTTGGCTTTTGTGGAACCCTGATTTTCAATATATGTCAGACTATACATTCTATGCGTTTTACGACCTAAACAACAACGGAACTCCTGACCTTTTGATTGGTACATCACAGGGTGACATCATCGGTATACACACGTGGGTTGATGGTAATGCGTATGTACACAGTTTTATTTTGGGAATTCGAGCAGATACAACTGCCCTGCCCAATGGAATCTTTGTTGAACGCAGTTCACAAGTTATGGGCTCTGTTGAGTACACTATATTCAGCCAACTGTCTGCTGATGGCAGGAGTATGGACGTTATTGATCAATTAGTTATAAACTGGATTGACTACCAAGGCGGAACCGGCACATTTTATAGAAATGACGTAGAGATAACAAGAGAAGAGCATGATTCTATAATTCACGAATACTTTGGTGAAAATCGCGTCAATGTGCTAAGCTTCGAATGGCATCCATTGATGGGAGCGCAAGCAGAAGCCCCAGCAATCAATGATAATAATGAGCAAGTACAGCAACCAGCAGACTCGGGAATCGATATGCAGACAATACTGGGAATGAGCATAAACGAAGTGCGTAGTGTATTAGGCAACGAGTCTCATTTCATTGAGGACAGTTTCTGGAATATGATAGTATTCGACAACGGAATTTTGTTGCATTCTCAATTTGAGGACTACGTTTTTATGGTTAATGTAAATTTTCATCTACTAGGAAACGATACGCTCCACTTTCATGGACTAAATGGACACTCCACAAGAAGTGATGTAGTCTCAGTTTTAGGACAACCCGAAAGAACATTGCCAAACTTTTCAGCCTCGTGGTGGGCTCCTCACGCATTCGACGCATACATTGCATATGAATACCGTTTTTATGGACACGAAAATGCAACACATTTATTTTTCGATGCACAAGGTTTCTTGATAGCCATAGACCTTTCGATTTACTAATTACTACAATGCACATATCGGTGTATTGCATTTCGTTTCAAAACAACATAATATAATGTCGCGCTCGGTGCGAGAACAGGAATCTTGTTTTATGTTGAATAATATAGAAAGAATGGGGATTAAACATGTATTGTAAAAAATGTGGAAACTTCATTGACCAAGGGTCTGACTTTTGCAGAATATGTGGCACAACTGTTCCAAGTAACAGTCCACAACAACCTGCAACGAATTACTCAGAATCAACAGACCAAAACCAATGGTCATCAGCGCAATATCAACAACCAACACCGCAACAGCAACCTGCACAATATCAACAACCAACACCACAACAACGACATGCACAATATCAACAACCAACACCACAACAACGACCCACACCATATCAACAACCGGCACCGCAACAGCAACCTGCGCAATATCAACAACCGGCACCGCAACAACAACCCACACCATATCAACAACCAACGCCGCAACAACAACCCACACCATATCAACAACCAACGCCGCAACAGCAACCTGCACAATACCAACAGCCCACACCACAACAGCAGCCTACACAATACCAACAACCCCCAGCGCAATACCCACAATACTCGACAAATCCATATCAATCAAATTCAAATGTTCAAACCCAACAGCAAAAGAAGCCATCCAAAGGATTAATAATCGGCATCATCTTAGCTGTAGTCGCATTGATCATAATAATCGTCGTCGTAGTAAGACCAAGTGGCAGCGATGCATTAGTCGGACGATGGCATTTAGGTGGCGGGAATGACTTCTTATCTTTTCTAGGATCCAATATTGAAGTTGAATTCTTTCCTGACGGAACAGTAGACTTCAATTTCTTCACTCATATTGAATCCGGCACATGGTCTGCAGACAGAAACTACCTTACAATACGTGGAGTTGTCGCTGAATTCAGTGGCACATTCCCTTATCGTGTGTCCGGCAACACACTAACCATAACTATGCAGACACCCTTCGTTAACCTATTTACTTTTGACATAGAGCTCACAAGGATCAGGTAATTTATCAAAATTCGATTTTATATCTCCCATACATCATATGCGAATATGTGAATAAATTGTGAACTTTTATTGAGAAGTGTTGAAATCCTCTTGTGTTTTCAACACTTCTTTACTATGCTTGTCGAATCACCAATTTAAATTTTTTAATGAATTTAAAACCAGCCTACTCTTTAATACGTCTAAGTAATAGATGGTAAAAACAAACTGTTTCTAATCACAATAAATTTACGGTGTTTAGGACTCAAAAGAAAGAAGAGGTAATATATATGTATTGTAATAAGTGCGGATGTCAAAATGAACGAGAAGCCGTATCCTGTAGAATATGCGGTGCCGATATCCAAAGACGTGAACGCCAACAAACAATTTCGCAACCACAATTTAGAGCACAACCGACTCAACAGCCCCCGCCAATGGATTTCGGAGAAACTGTCGGATACGACGACTGGTCGACTCCACAACGTCAGCAACAACCAACTACACAGCGTCAACAGTTCTCAGAGCAATATAGACAACCCACAGAACAGCATCTGCAGCCTCCGATAGTGCAACCTAGAGAGCCACAAAACGAGTGGCCACCAGTGCAGCAGCCTGTCATGCAGCAGCAATCAGCACAATATCAACAATCTGCGGACCCGTATAACCCACCAACAGCACAACATCAGCAGCCTTCGGCAGCTTATTTCGAAGAACAAGAAGATGAGTGGGCAGTACCACAACGCAACCAATCTACAACACAGCAATATTCAATGCAACACCAGCGTTCAACACAACATCAAATGGGTTACCAAAATCACAACCGGCGCCAAAAGGCTTCACCCGGCAGAATAGTAATCAGTGTTATTTTGTTTATAATCGGTGCAATCATGATCCTGATACCTCTTACAGATGATGCCCTGAGCACACCCGAGGTTGCTTTCTACATTTTATTTGGTGGACTGTCAGTTCTCTTTGCGCTCGCTATATTAAAAGTCAAACTAGGAGCATTCGGAAATCACATTGAATCAAAAAATATATCTTTAGGCAGATTAGTTGCAAGCTATCTCATATTTACGTGCGCATTGATGTTAGCTTTTACCGTTTTAATTGTTGCTGAAGCGTATCAACTTGTTTCACAGGTTCAAAGGCTCGAACGAGAGGTTATGAACATGTTTGGTGTTGGCGGTGCCACTTCCACCGGCAATATTATGACTGTCATAGTTTTGATGAGTATTAGCACATTTGGTATATTCGCATCGCTGGGTTTTGTTACTTTAAAAGTCATGCCACAAATCACTTTGCCACTAGCTGGAGTTTTTGCTGTTCTTTTCGGAATCGCCGGTTTTCTTGATGGTGAAGTGGGTCTCGCCATCTTCGCACTAATCATCGCGGGTATAATCTTCTTCTTGCATCATAGAAAAAGAAGTGCCGCTTCCCGTCGCCAACAGTATTAATCAGAGTGTATACATAAAAACGTTTTAGTTGACTTTAAAATGATAAATATGATATTGTTCTTGCGGATACATACATATTAATTGATGTATCAGAAATATCATAATGAAAGAATGGTCGTAACATGAACAATAAATTTTGTGTGAATTGTGGACTATCCCAAGACGAGAACGCACGATTTTGTGGCGGTTGCGGAACCGATATGGAGCAAGCTGCACAACCGCAAAACCCTCCGGCGTCACCGGAACCACAAAGTCCACCAGTGTCACCGGAACCACAAATGCATCAACCTGAACAGCCTCTGGTGATGCCATCAGAACCGCAGATCCAACAACCTGATATGCAGCAGCAAGTGTCGTCACCGGAAATGTCGCAATATCCACCACCGGTGCCACCGCAACATCCACCGCCGACACAACCTGTGCCACCACAATTTCAGCCGCAACATCAATTTCAGCCACAGCACCAACCACCCCAAAAGCAAAAAGCGCTACCGGTAATTTTAATTTTGGTAGCAG
>Ga0123355_10015540_pt1 | contig 11967 bp, 11 predicted proteins | sample TergutEmb28metaG_3_FD_89872 | JGI IMG/M metagenome (GOLD analysis project Ga0123355, IMG submission 89872) | Embiratermes neotenicus P1 segment gut microbial communities from Petit-Saut dam, French Guiana - Emb289 P1 | ecosystem: Host-associated > Arthropoda: Insects > Digestive system > Gut ... | reverse complement strand
TCCTGTAAACTTAGGAACTGTTCAAAAATAACTTGACGTTTATGCTAGTCTTTTTGCACAACTGCTTCGTCATCAAAAAGCCTTACGTACCTTTGGGTACGCGCGGTTTTTGATTCCTTGCATATGCACAAAAATCCTGCGCCTAAATCGTCAACTTATTTCTTCACAGCTCCTTACTCTATTGTATAGTCTACTACTTTGCTGTATAGTACAGTATACGATAAATCAAAGGAAAAAACACGCCCCTCGTCATAGATTAAGGAATCGGAAGTTATTATTTAGACGTTCCTAATGGCGAAGTCTACTTACTATAGAAGGGATAGCCCATGTATCATATAATACTAAATCCTGTTGCAGGTCGTGGACGTACAATATATCATTTACCAGTTCTTACAAAATTGCTAAAAGAGCATAATTTATCATGTGAAGCACATATGACTTCTGCGGGAATGCTGGATGGTTATAATATTGCCAAAAAAATTTGCACCACAAAAGAATGCTCTGGAATCATTGCCGTGGGGGGCGATGGAACATTACAAGAAGTTGTGGCTGGTATGGTTGATTCATTTCCTCATGGCGAAAAAATTCCTATGCCATTGGGAATTTTGCCCGCGGGTAGTGGTAACGATTTTGTTATGACTCTTGGTGGGGGAAAATCCACAGCTCTTGCAAATTACAAGAAAAAAATAGAGCATCTAGCACAAAGATTTATAGGTAGTATTACAACAAAACAAACACGCACTATAGATATTATTACAGCCAATGATTTGGCATTCCTTAATATTGGTAATATGGGGCTTGATGCAAGAGTTGTGGCAACTGCTATGACCCAAAAATCAAAGGATAAAGGGAATGCTTACATTGCGGCTGTTTATAAAAGTATCACTCAACACAAAAATATCCCACTACAAATTGAAGCTGATGGTGATGATTATTCTGGGGATTTTACACTAGTTGCGGTATGTAATGGTCAATATTATGGTGGAGGATTACGAATTGCACCAACCGCAAATTTATTTGATGGTAAAATAACATTGTGTATGATATCAGGAGTTAGTCGCCCCAAAGCAATGGCATTATTCCCTACAATTATGACAGAGCAACACACCAAACTTAAAATAGTGAAAATAATTGATTGTGAACATGTGCGAATAACTCTTCCAGAAAATGAAACTCTTTGCTTGGATGGAAATTTATATCCTCGTGAAGGTGTTATTGATTTTAAAGTTTTGCCTCAAGTATTGGATGTATTTGTATGAACCATTATTTTATAGAAAACCCCGCATTATTAACACAAGAACGGCAATTATTTCTTGATATTTTTGGTATGGAGTTTGAATTCTTAACAAATAATGGTTTGTTTTCATGCAACAAAATTGATGAAGCCTCAAAAATTTTACTAGAGCAAATGCCCCCCATTACAGGGGATTTGCTTGATTTAGGTTGTGGTTATGGTGTATTGGGTATTGTATTAAGCAAAAAAAACAAAATAAACCTAACAATGAGTGATGTTAATAGTCTAGCTTTGGATTATGCCGTAAAAAATGCAAAACTCAACCAAGTAATAGCCACAGCCATACACTCTGATGGTTTTGCAAATATAACAGAAAGTTATCATCACATCACACTAAACCCTCCAATACACGCGGGCAAAGAAGTAATGTATCGTTTATATGAAGAAGCCACCAAACATTTACACGTTGGTGGCTCGTTATATGTTGTAATCCAGAAAAAACATGGTGCAGAAAGTACCAAAAAGAAACTATTAGAGTTATTTAAGGATTGCCATACTCTCTACAAAAAGAAGGGTGTTTTTGTGTATCAAGCACGCAATCCTTTTTTTACAAATGCAATACAAAATAGTACGATTAATACCAAAACATTTGCCCATATTATAACAAACGATTGCCAAAGGGGTGTTTCACCACCACCTGTTGTTAAATAGTTGGCAATAACATTAAGCTGTTGAGTATAAATAAAGTGTAAAAATTGCCCTATTCTATCATTAAATTGTGCCATCATAGGACCAAAACCCAATATAATTGCAATTGGTAAGGCAAATGCAGAGGCTGATTGTTGATTCATTACAAGCATACCAATACTTGCACCCAGCACAATTGAACCTGTTACTCCAGACATCATCGCACCTGTGAAAATCCAAAAATCTAAACCATTAAATGCACCTACAAAACTAAATGCCACAGAAGTAAAAAAACTAGCAATGAATATTACACTACTTACACCCAATAAATATGCTTGTGGTTTTACACCTGCCATCATCAAAAAGCGCAAACTTTTCTTTTCTATATCTTCTGCAACAATACCAGCCATTACTGTAATTAACCCCATACCCGCAAAAATGGTTGCTTGCATTGTCACCATATTGGGCATACCTGCTACTATAATTTCCGCGATATCATCAGGTACACCCTCAAAGTCCGTAACCATTAGCAAATTTAACACAAATGCTAATAGTGGAAATATAATAAACTGAATTAATATTTCTGGGTTTTTTACAGTTCCCTTTAACTGCTTTTTAAATACAGCTCTAACACTTCTCATTTTAATTCCTCCCCTGTTAATTGTATAAATACTGCTTCCAAGTCCATCACAGTTTTAACAGCATTGTGTTTTTCACAAATTTCTTTTGGAGTACCTTGTTCGATAATCAAACCTTTATGGAGTAATACAACTCTATCACAAAGGTTTGTAGCTTCCTCCATGTTGTGGGTGGTTAAAAAGATAGTAGAGCCACTTTCCCTAAATCCTCTTATTAATTGGTGTATGCCACGTGCTGTAAGTGGGTCAAGCGCACTGGTAGGTTCATCCAGAAATAATATTTTGGGCTTATGCAAAACTGCCCGCGCCAAAACCAACCGTTGGCGCATACCTTTAGATAACTCGCTAACCAATTTTGTTGCAGCATCACTAAGCCCAACAAGCTCCAATGATTCAGTAACTTTTGAACGAGAAATACCATAAATATCTTGAAAAACGATTAAATTATCAATGCAACTAAGGCGGTCAAATAACCCATCATGTTCCAACATAAGCCCTATTTCACGGCTACTAACACCTATATAACTTTCTCCGCTATCTGCCATCAGTTGTTTTGTTAGAATATTGATAATAGTGGTCTTTCCTGAACCTGAAGGTCCTAACATTCCAAAAATTTCATTATTATGAATTTCAAAAGAAACATCTTTAAGTACTTTGTTATTTCCAAAGGATTTTTCTACATTTTTCATGCTTATGCTAATCATTATTCTCCTCCTGTTTATTTGGGTTATACCCAATTTTTACAAAATAAGCTCCAAGGGCTTTATTAAGGTAATCCTTATCAAATGAAAACTTTTCCAACCATTCATCGTGGTCTAGTTTTTTTCCCATGTCCATTAGTTTAGACAGCATGGAAAAATCACCCTTGGTAATTTTCATTATATAATCCCACCACTCCTGTGCCATTGCTATTGCTTCTGCACTATCAGGAGCATATCCTGCCTTTTGTGTTTCCACAGACCTATTTATAATTTGTATATACTTTTCATTTAACTGTGTGGCAACACTGTCATCCAAATTATCCAAAACATGCTCTGTAATGGAAGAATCCATGTGTTTTACCACCCAATAACCAGAGTTTTTTGCAAGTAACATGCCAATAATATCTGCATATATTGCCCAGTCCACTGTTTCCATTCTCACAACTTCTTCATTTAGTTTTTCAATGGACTCCAGCACTTCTTCTAATGATTTAATCGTTTCGCGCACCCCTTTTGCTTGCTCTGTTAGAACAGCAGACACTTCTTTGGGTGTGTTAATTTGTGGAAGTTTATTTTTGATATCTTCAAGCGAAAAACCCAAGTATTTCATAGATTGTATCTGGTATAACTTAACAATATCTTTATTTGTATAGAGTCTGCGCCCGCCTTCGCTTTCCATTGAAGAAGTTAATATTCCCTCTTTGTCGTAATATTGTAATGTTCGGACAGTTGTGCCTGTTTTTTTGGCAACTTCACCCACTGTCATATACCCCTCTGGAATTGCTCTGTATTTTTCCATACTTTCGCCTCACCTTGCCTCTCTAAAAATATAATAACTCATAACGTTACGTCACAAGCAAGACTTATTTACAATAAAATTTTTTTACATATAATATATAATAGACAGTGAGGGTTTCACCCTCACACGCCCATAAGGGGGACTTCCTCTTTTCGCTGTGGGCTTAAACTTCGCTTTCGCTCGTTTTCGCCTCACGCTCAAAGAACCTCACCCTTCCTTCCTCCGCCACTGGCGGCGGGCGGGTTCGGTTCCCCTTAACCCCCTATCCTGAAAAACGCGTACGCGTTTTTCGTTAGGAGATACGCCAAATGGTGATTGTATGATAGAAATAGTAAAACAAACAATTAAAAAATATAATATGTTGGATGACAATGATTCTGTAGTAGTAGGGCTTTCTGGTGGTGCGGATTCTGTATTTTTGCTTTATATGTTATTAGAATTGGTAGAAATAAAAAATGTATTTGCAATGCATGTAAATCACAATTTACGTGGTGGAGATGCTAATGCAGATGAAAATTTTACCAAAGAACTCTGTGAAAAACTTGGTATCCCATTAAAAATATTTTCAGAAGATGTAAAAGAGTTTGCAAAAAAAGAAGGTTTTGGTATAGAAGAAGCAGGGCGAAACATACGTTATAAACGAATGGAAGAAGCGCGGATTTTTTTTAATGCAACTAAAATTGCAACAGGTCATCACAGTGATGATGTAGTAGAAACTGTATTAATGAATTTGTGTAGAGGGGCTGGATTAAAAGGGTTGTGCGGAATTCCACCAATTCAAAAAAATATAGTGCGCCCTTTAATAGACGTTTCTCGAAAAGAAATTGAAGAATTTTTGCATAAGAAGCAAATTCCATATATAACAGATAAAAGTAATTTATCTCTTGACTATACACGAAACCGCATTAGGCAAATAATTATCCCCGCCCTTGAAAAAGAGGTGAATTTAAATGCCTCAAAAAATATAGCGCGTAATGCTAAATTAATTCGTGAAGAAGATGAATTATTAGCTAAATTGGCATTAGATGCCTATATAGAGTGTCGTGATGTTTTAACTGGGAAACTTTTGATTAATAAATTATTCGACCTACCTGATGTACTACTTAGGCGGGTTATTCGTTTGGTTATTTCGAAGGTGAATAAAAAAGCGGATATTAATATGGTTCATATTGAGGCAGTTATTGAGCTTTTGCATTCAAAAACAGGTAAAGAAATACATTTGCCTCGTTTAATCGTATATAAGACTAATAACTGTATTATTTTTTCGCCCATTTCGTCCAATACTATTACAAAACAAGAAAAATACTGTTATAAAATTCCCATAAATAGTTGGGTTTATGTACAAGAAATTGGCGCGACAGTGTTTTTTTCCTTAAACAAACCAGTAAATTCACCCAATACCCAAAATACCAATATATACTGTACGAATGCCTTTAATTATGATAAGGTAGGAGAGTACATTTATTTTCGTACCCGTCGCCCTGGGGATAAGATTACATTTGGGGGGACAGTACCATTTACAAAAAAAATAAAAGATTATTTCATAGATAACAAATTGCCCCGTATAGAAAGGGATTTTATCCCTCTTTGTGCAATTGATTGTGAGATTCTATGGATATTAGACAAACATAACCGCACTAATGTGAACTATCAACCCCATGGTTTAAAACAGTGCTGGATTTCATTATGGAGGTAATTTTCCAATGATTGAGATGGTAAAAGGTGAAAAAGTCGAACTATTTCTAACAAAAGAGCAAATTGAACAGCGCGTAAAAGAGCTTGCAACAGAAATAACAGAACATTATGGTGAACAACCCCTTACTGTATTGGGAACATTAAAAGGTTCAGTTTTTTTCTTGTCAGACCTGGTACGCGAACTGCCCTCAAACATAGAAATAGATTTTATTAGGGCACACAGTTATGGTGAGTCTTCTGAGTCTAGCGGAGATGTTAAACTAGATTATACCCCTCGTGCCAACCTTGAAGGGCGACATGTTTTGTTGCTAGAAGATATTATTGACACAGGATTAACCGCAAGCAGTTTATACAATTATTTAATTTCACAAAAAGTTGAATCTATACAAATATGTGCTCTTTTAGATAAGCCTATGCGCCGTAAAGTACCAATAAGTTGCGACTTTTTGGGCTTTTCAATTCCCAATGAATTTGTGGTAGGTTATGGCTTAGATTATGCACAACGATACAGAAATTTACCCTATGTGGGAATTTTAAATTTTGTAGAAGAAGAACGCTAAAAAGCTAAGATATGTTAAAGAGGCTTTAAAATAGGAGGTTGCAAAGTTGCAACATAGACACACAAGGAATATCGGATGGTGGCTACTGATATTCTCAATAATATTAATTGCCATACTATTTCATATGATAGCCACACCCTCCACCCCCCAAGACAGATATACTTACACCCACCTACTAAACGACTTAAATTTGGGAAGGGTGCATGATGTTAGAATCATCCCTGATAGGGATATCGCTAATGTTGGTGTGGCAGAGGTTCACATTAGTGGACTTGGACGTAGAATCGTAAATATCCCCGATATTTCCATGTTTATGGAAATTTTGCAACAATCCAGGTATTACAATCCTCAAATGTCTGTAGATGTTAGTGCGCCCCCCCGTCCTAGTTGGCTTATGCAAATGTTGCCTATGCTTATCATGGGCGTACTCTTTATAATTATTATTGTGGTAATTATGTCGCAAGCACAAGGTGGGGGCGGTGGACGAGCAGCCAATTTTGGCAAAAGCCGTGCAAGAATGACTTTACAAGATAGCAGAAAGGTTACTTTTGACCAAGTTGCAGGTCTTGATGAAGAAAAAGAAGAACTTGCAGAAGTTGTTGGCTTTTTAAAGAACTCGCAAAAATATCGTGATATTGGGGCGCGTGTACCAAGAGGTATTTTATTAGTTGGACCTCCAGGAACAGGTAAAACTTACCTAGCGCGTGCAGTTGCAGGTGAAGCAAATGTACCATTTTTTAGTATTTCAGGTTCAGACTTTGTAGAGTTGTATGTGGGTGTTGGTGCGTCTCGTGTGCGTGATTTATTTGAACAAGCAAAACGAAATGCTCCAAGTATTATTGTAATTGACGAAATTGATGCAGTTGGGCGTAGACGTGGCGCAGGCATGGGAGGTGGACATGATGAGCGTGAACAAACACTGAACCAATTGTTGGTTGAAATGGATGGTTTTGGAATTAACGAGGGTGTAATTGTACTTGCCGCAACAAACCGCCCTGATATCCTTGACCCCGCACTATTACGCCCAGGGCGTTTTGATAGGCGTGTTGTTTTTAGTACCCCTGATGTTAAAGGGCGCGAAGCTGTGTTAAATGTCCATGCAGTTGGCAAAAAATTCCATGAAGATGTATCATTGGCTGTAGTTGCACAAACTACTGTAGGGTTTAGCCCCGCCGATTTGGAAAATCTTCTTAATGAAGGGGCATTGTTGGCGGCTCGTGAAGATAAATCTGCTATTGATATGGAATCACTACGAAAAGCATTTATTAAGGTGGTTGCAGGTACAGAAAAGAAAAGCCGTGTTATTAACGAAAAAGAAAGAAAAAATACTGCTTATCATGAGGCTGGTCATGCTGTTTGTCATGAATTGTTACCAGATGTTACCTCAACCTATATGATTTCCATTATCCCAACGGGGCGCGCCGCTGGTTATGTAATGCCTTTGCCTCGTGATGATGCCACGTTTTTAAGTAAAAAAAATATGGAGCAAGAAATTATTACCCTCATGGGTGGACGTGCGGCAGAGGCTTTAATTTTAAATGATATAACCACAGGTGCTTCCAATGATATTGAACGTGCTACTACCATGGCACGGAATATGGTTGTCCGTTATGGTATGAGTGAAACACTTGGCCCAATTCAATTTGGCAATGATAATAATGAAGTTTTCCTTGGGCGCGATTTTGCCAACCAACGTAGTTACAGCGAACAAGTTGCTTCAATTATTGATAATGAGGTTAAAAGTATTGTCGAAAATGCTTACAATGAAGCTCTACGCCTAATCGAAACTAATATGGATGTAATGCACAAAATTGTTAAATTGCTTATCGAAAAAGAACGTGTTGCTGGTGAAGAGGTTCGTGCATTGTTTCCATATGGTGCATTGCCCAAAAAAGATATAAAAAATGTAGGATTCTTAAACAATGATTCATTATAATAATATGTAACAGGGGCAAAAATGAAAATTTTTGCCCCGCTTTTTTCTGCTAGGAAATTCAGGTCATTTTCTAAATATGTGAAAACATGTTTCGTCATTGCGGGCTTGACCCGCAATCTCTCTTGTAAAATCGACTTTGGAAAGAGATTCTGCATCAAGTGCGGAATGACCCTGAATCAAGTTCAGGGCAGGCTGGAAATCACATATTCAGAACACGACCAACGGTTGAATTTAATACGCATGATTTCTAAATACAATTTGCCCTGGAAAAATCATACCCAATCGTTCTTGCGCCAACATTACAATGTAAGCATCACTATCAAACAGAGTCAGACGTAGTTGCAAATCTTCAAAAGTTAACATTTCATATTCAATATCTGCTTGCACCATGATTAGTTCGCGCCTAAGTTCATTATATTGTGTTGCTTGACTGATAATCAACCCTCCAGACATAACCAAAATGGTAAGCCAAAAAACTATATACATAAAACGCTTTATAGGACTTATAGTGGGTTCTTTTTTTATTTTTCTTTTACTTCGTTTTTTTTCATTACGATTATCATTTCCATTACTTCTATCATTTGAATAATTGGAATAATTTGTGTTCAATATTCCCCCTCCTCCTTCATCTTTGTGTAAGTTAGTGCTTGCTCCTACCAACCGGCTTCACTTTCATCGTGTAGGCGATTTACAGCAGTAACTACAAAAGAATAATCTTCAACATTTTGTAATTCTAAAATTTCCCAAGAATAATTTACTTGCCCATCCACTGCTGGAACAATTGCAACAATAGTGGAGGGATTATTTAAATTAAAACGCTCATTAGTAGCTTGATAGATTACAAAATATCGTGGGCGAATCATATGGCATGTACTTTCTTCGGTGTTTTCCCAGGAAATAATATTACCCTCAATAGCAACATTGGTTGGGGCAGAAGGAGCAGTACCACCCATATGCGGCATAGCAGGAACAAGGGCAGGATATCGCCACATGGTATTCCGTAGTGTTTCCATAGTAAGACGCATACCATTACCACGCCCTGGGCGCATATGGTTTTGTGTAAATAACATAGAGCCACTAATATTTTGATTGCCTATATTATACGCTTCTTGCCTCAGCAAAGTACGCATACCTTCATTTTCAAAACCCTCTGCATTTCGCCAACTTGCAGGTATAGTAACTGGTTGTGTGCGATATAAGTTGTCCATACGATACAACCCTACCCCAATAAACAATTGGGCGTTTGTATATTCGCCTTGAGAATTTCGCAAATGACCATTAGGACCAAAATCGTAAAATAACCTTCCCCACCATTCTGCAATAACACCATAAGGGGCAGTGTTGTGTGACCATTCCCAATATATTTGAGGAGTAAGATAATCTATTAAATTTTCGATTACCCAATGGCGTGTATCTGCAAATGAAGAATGATAGTTTGACCATGTAGTAGTGGAAGCTGAACCTGTTCCAGCATTAAAACCACCACCATCCAAACCTGTGTTACCCTCTGCGGCAGACATCCACACCCCACCTGGGCTTATTCCAAATTTTACCCATGGAGCATTTTCACGAATGGCAACAGAAACATCCCTTATCATCATTTCTGTATTTTCTCTACGAAAATCCGCCATACCAGCGTTTGTATCAGGAAACTGAATCCCAGAAATCCAATTGTGTTCAGGGGTATTATAACGCGCAAAACTGTCTGTAATTGGAAAGCCTGACGGGTAAAAATAATCATCAAAATGCACTGCATCTATATCATAATTTTCTATAACTTCCATTACACGACTTACTATCCAATCCCTAACACCTGGGGCGGCAGGGTCAACCACATAACGATTTTCTCCAATTTTTACATAATCACCAAAAAGATAAAATGCCGTTCCACGAATTTGTGACCATTCTTGGCGAATTTGGGCAAGGCTGGTTACTCTCTGCCCTGTGGATGAAAGTGTAATTTGGGAATAGTTATTTAATGTGTGAGTAATACGATAAGGGTTAAACCATGCATGAAACTCTATATTACGTTCTCTGGCTAGGCTAACTGCATAACCCAATGGGTCAAATTCGTTACCATCAGAATCAATTAAAGCCCCTGTAAAATTTGTTTCACCTGTAAGCCATGCGGACCATGGTGAAATTTCTGAAGGGAAAAATGCATCTCCTGTTGGGCTAATTTGAAAAACCACTGAGTTAAACCCTAGTTCCGCAATTTCATCAAAACGCAAACGTAACTCATTACGTTGCATATCAACATGGGCAGGGGTTGTCCCTCGTGCTTCCACTGATGGCCAATCTATATTTAACACTGTAGCAATCCATGCCGCACGTAAGTGACGCTTTTCTGGAAAATCCTCACCTTGTGCGATTGTTGCCAAAAATGGACGATAACGATTATTTGGGTCAATTGTTGCATTTCGAAAGACCTCAATAGCACTATACAAATGCCCAATTGTTTCACGCGCCATATAATCTGACACGTAACCACTCAAAATTGTTTGGGCATATTCAATTGCTCTTGCAAAATTAATCATATCCACTGTATTATGTCGTCCAGCTATGATATTATTACCTCGTACCTCTGCCCAATTATATCTGTTTTGGGCATATACAACTAAAGCCTCAAGTTGTTGCAAATAAGTTAATTCTGCTGGGATATATGGCAAAATCGGTGGTGCTGGGGTGGGTGTAGGTAACGGCGGAACAGTTGGAATATTTGTTGTGTATGAAAGTGGTGTGTAAACCTCTTCTTGAATTTCATATATTTCTATTTCTTCAGCGTCTAACATTGTGGGTGTATATGCTGTTTGACCACATGCCACAAGTGCAAATAAGGTTATAAATAAAAAAGCGGCTATGCCGCGCGGGGGCTTGGGGGCAACGCCCCCATTGGGCGACGGAAATTGCGAGAGCAATTTCCTAGCAAATAAAAAAACCAATTTTTTCAAAATAATTCTCCTTTAGAATGGTAAAACACTAACTTAGCCGTCATTCCGCACTTGATGCGGAATCTCTTTCTAAAATCGTTGTAAACAAGAAAGATTGCGGGTCAAGCCCGCAATGACGACAAATGTACTGAAATGTTTGAGTTAGTGCTTATTATTAGATTATAAATAGCAAGTTAATCCACTATAGCATAAATATTAAACACTGAATAGGAGTATGAATTTATTATGGCAACTCAATTTTTTCAAGATGTTTATAATATTGTTGAACGTATTCCGCACGGCAAAGTAATTTCATATGGGCAAATTGCTCGTATGTTGGGCAAACCTCGTGGGGCGCGGGAAGTGGGCTGGGCTATGCGTACATGCCCAGAAGATTTGCCATGGCAAAGGGTAGTTATGTCTGATGGTTCAATTACAGGTGGTATGTACAGCGATATACGACTAGAGCTTCTAAAAGATGAAGGGGTAACTTTTCTTAAAGATGGACGTGTTGATATGAAGGCTTGTAATTGGCAAGAAGCTACTGATACTAATATCTACTAATATCAAAAAAGAATAATAACAGGTTTTTTTTGAGTAAAAATCCTAATTGTTAAGAAAAAAGTATTATATATTAAAATTTTATGTTTGACGTTATTCAAGGAAGTGATATACTGTTTTGGACAAAATCTAAGGGATGTGTACTCTAAATGGAATACATTGTTATAAATGGTCAGAAGCAGTTAAAAGGCTCTGTGGTAATAAGTGGAGCAAAAAATGCTGCTGT
>Ga0123355_10015539_pt1 | contig 11968 bp, 5 predicted proteins | sample TergutEmb28metaG_3_FD_89872 | JGI IMG/M metagenome (GOLD analysis project Ga0123355, IMG submission 89872) | Embiratermes neotenicus P1 segment gut microbial communities from Petit-Saut dam, French Guiana - Emb289 P1 | ecosystem: Host-associated > Arthropoda: Insects > Digestive system > Gut ... | reverse complement strand
CATATTGGTCGTGTTTTCTTGTTTCGATGTGTGTTGGTGTTTCTGTGTGGCTGAGTTGGGGTGCTATCCGTGTAGCAGGCTTCAGCCTGCTACACGGATACCACCCCAACTCAGCCACACCGAAACTCCAACACACATCGAAACAAGAACACACGACCAATGTGGTGATACAATAGAAAAGTCGCAAGCTCCCGATGATGGATGTATTAATGTTTGAAACATGTTGAGCATACAAGAAGTGAAATAAAACTTAATAACGAGTGACATCAAGTTGGTCTCTTATTCTTCAAATATCACAATGATGCACGGTCCAATATACATAAGATTTAGTAAAGTGTTCAGTACAAGTCTAAGGGAACATTTGAGAATTTCCACTTGTGTCTACCGATTAACCAGCTACTACACAATATAACCCTTAAGGAACACCTCGAATCAAAGATTTAACCTGTAAGTTTCCCTGGCAGAAGCCCGGACTGCAACTGAAGCACTAACAGCCCATTAACGCGACTGTCTGATATTCTTCACTACTACAGTTCATCCATATTCTTGCAAATGAACGCGCACTTACGGATAGTCATAATTCTGTGATATTTTATATGCCAAAATACAGGAATAGTCATGCAGCGCCCAGTGTTTCGAGAATGATGTTGTTGGCAACGGACGAAAGAGGCAGAGATTAAATCCCATTTCAAAGTACAAAACGAAGAATATCCTAGTGCTCAAGCAACCGCAGAGAAATCTCCGTTTGGCCAGCACCCCAACAAATATTAAAACAATTTTATTAATTCAATAAAAAGTCACCTTCTCCGGTAGTTTTATATAGAAACAGCTGGCTTGTAAGTTACATCATAGAACTACACAATATCTCAAAAACAATAACCTGGTTCCAAGTGGAGCAGTAAAACACCAGCATATGAAGAAACAATAATATTTACCACGATGCAGTGCATCCAAATTTGATGTTCATGTGACCGTGCATCCTTAATATGAAACGATTTGTGCGACCAGCTTGATGCAACAACTGTAATTTATTAACCTTTTGGTGCCGGAATTATTTTTTAAATTTTAGCACACCCTGTATATAAAATTTGAATAATCCAGGAACCAAATATGTTAGAAATATGAAACAACCTGCATTTTGAAGAGGAAAAAAACAGAGAGTATATACCATGTTTAAAATATTCAGTACATATATGTGTTGAATAAATATATAAAATGAAAAGTTTAGAGGTTAGCGGTGCGGTACGACCACTATAGTCGTCATTAGGCGTCAAAAGGTTAATCAACCATTAGCTCAACATGTTTCGGGCACCATTATGCCCATCTTCAGGAGCTCAATTCCGTATATAACTTCATATGATTTTCAGCACTTAATGTGCTGGTTGGAGTCTTGGGAAGCCGGGAGGCAGGTAGTGTGCACAGTATAGAGGCTGTTATAACAGCTGTACACACGACCTGCCTCCCGGCTTCCCAAGACTCCAACCAGCACATTAAGTGCTGAAAACCATATGCAGTTATATACGGCCTTGCGCTCCTGAAAATGGGCATAATGGTGCCCGAAACATGTTGAGTTAATGGTTGATTAATAAATCACATTTGTTGCATCAAGTTGGTCGCACAAATAATTTCGCAGTGTGTCCAGTTTTGTTTGTATTATTAGCCCCTATTTCAGAGCACAGCATCTCCAAATTTCGACACAAAATATTACAAGCAGGAAAAACGCACTATAATTATTAGAGTCCTTTTTACTCTCTTTTCCCTCCATACGTGCTTCTTACACGCAATAAAACCTTCAAACAAGTTGATAAATCGTGAAAAAACTGCTGGAGAGGATAAAAAAGGATATGAACGCAGAACAAAAACAAAGTAATTGCTTTCGAACATGACAGTAACATCGCCCTGTCAAAAAGCACGCACCATGTGTTAATTTACATGCAGTTCTCACAGTGTATGGCAATTTGAAGAGAAATACTGGTATCAGACAGCAATGTGTTGTTGACTCACACTTATACCAAAGTAACTTTGTTGTTATTAGACGAGGCAGTGAAATTTATGAAGTTACGTGCGTTTAATAGTATGGCCTGACATTCTGCTTTTGTTAGATCTAGTTATCCCTCACGAATTTACTAAATTGTCTGTATAAATAGCCTAAGCAAGCAAGGAATAGTAGTTGTGTAATATCGTCATAACTGAACTGGAGGTCTGTTTCTTTCGATGATCATGAACAAACATATATTTCGATTTATAATTCCTTCTTTCATGACGCACGAAAGATCAGCGTTTATCACGTAATGACGTCTAATGTACGGATAATCCATAAACGAGGGATTGTAATTCATGGGTACATGAGCCTCAAAACGAGCTTTCTAAGGTATATTTCATATATTATCAGACACAGAATAAAGGGGCTGGAAAACCATGAAAATTCCACTTTTTACCGATTTTTCTGTAAGCTTAATAAATAGCGTTTGTGTAAAATGAAAAATTTTCTGAATCCCATTACGTTTATACTGCAGAAGGACGTGTAAAACAACTGAAACTAAGTCGCCCATAAGAGTAAAAATTAAATCTATATTCAGTTCACAGGATTAAAATAATATTGTCACACTCCTATAAAGTATTATTTCATTTCGGTGTTTACCCATGCAACCACATGTTTCGGTTTTATAACATATTTATATAAGTAACGCACTTATGTAAAGAACTCTTAAACATAACATGTCAAAATACTTATTACTGTTACGTATTTCTAATCATGCATTTGTCCTTGAATATATTAGAAATTTATAGCTTTATTTGACTGGTGTGGTAAAACATATTAAAAAAAACTCCTATTGTGACTAGGCTATTCTTATAATTTATATACTCCTAGTTGCTGGAATATCTCATGGAAGGTCGTTATTTTTGCTTGTTATTTGTGATTGCGTGACTTGCTTTTGAGATTAAGCCACAGTTCTTGTCTCCACCTGCATTCTTTGTGGAGATTAAATATTTAATTTTTCTGTGCCTTGGTTTCTCTTCCTAAAACTTTTGGTGACATACATTGTAATTTTGTCACGTGTTCGCGCGTAGTCCTACGACATTTAAAGTCGCTTTTTTAACTATTAAAGTTGTGTGGTGTCAAACTGTATTGCAAATGGTGCGTAGAAGATTGGTGTGGAATATTTCGAATTATAATTTTGGAATTTCCCAGGATAGAATAACGGAAATGACAAAAAAAAAGTGAGAGAGAAAGAAGGAAGTACAACACTTGGTAAATTGTCTAAATTTAAGCTGACTGGACTTGGGCAGCAACAGGTCACAATACAGACAACTTCACGCTGGTTTGCCTCTTAACTTTCCCTGATTTGTAGTTAATTATAATGAGAAACAAATCCTAGAGAATGACGCGGACATAATTTTCCAAATTAGGTAAAATGGAAATTTTTTTATGTAACTTAGGTTTATAAGCTATGTGGTAGACAACAAAGTTCTATAGCACGGTTCTCCAAACCTTTTACCGCAAAAGTCCACTCTCTTTATTGTGGGTTGTTTCGTGGAGCGCAACTGGAAAAATAATACAGAATGTTAAACCTAACCGCCTTAACCCTTTGACGCCTAACGACAACTATAGTGGTCGTACCGCACCGCTAACCTCTAAATGTTGCATTTTATATATTTATTCAACAAATATAGGTACTGAATATTTTAAACGTGGTACATACTGTCCGTTTTCTTTCTCTTCAAAATGCAGTTTGTTTCATAATTCTAACATATTTGGTTCCTGTTTTATTCACATTTTATATACAGAGTGCGCTAAAATTTAAAAAATAATTCTGGCGCCAAAAGGTTAATTATTGTCCAGTTTATAGAATACGCTCCATTTACAAATGTGGCCATGGGTCGCTTATTAAAACTGGCGGCAGCGGGCTGAAAATTCATGTTGTGTAGAGACAGGCAGAATGTCACTCTGTCACCCTACACATTCCACTTCTTCCTCCAACTCACACTCCCAAAACTCACATATTTCATAGCAGCAAAGAGACAGGTTACAACTAATTGAATGAGCTCAGTCCATCCGTTGAAACTTACGGTCACTCAGCTGGTCAATATTTGTTTCAATTTTAATACAGTTCGAAGACTCGTTACATTATCAAGATGCTTCGGCTTGCTGATTACATCATAATTCAGTACCATGCATTACGCATTCTAATTTCTTGTTTCTTGGGTGGCGAGGACATCCAGAATCCTCGTTTCAAGCAATTAGTTTCATACAGTGTGGAACTACAGCTGCATGTCTTTAACTCTGTGATGCCCAATTAAAAGAGAGAAATCAAGACTATAGAGAGAGTTTCAAGCACCTACACTGTAGCTGCAAATACATTTTCAATTTTCATGAAAAAATTGCTGATAAGCAATTCCGTTTTTCTGCGCGCTGCCTTTAACGTCGATTTTTATAACACACTTTCTTCCAAATTTAGGTTTGTCTTGTGGCTATTTGTCTAAATTCTGAGTATGTTTTTCATATTCTCCATCTGTGCCACATTACTCACCCTTCAAAACTTTCGTGTTGTGATCCGTGATAATAATTGGTCAAAGTTAGAAATTATTAAATTCAGCATCGTATTTGAAGTAACTTTCTTTGAAACCAGATCGCAGCACCGTATGTTACTCCTCTTGTTCTCCCAGTAGGACAGTGCTGTTCGTTTATCAGGCCCGCTTTCTTACCCACCTTTACTGCAATTTGATCATTCCACGAGCGATAAGGAAATCAAATTTAATTTTGCCTTGGTTCATTTTAGGAGGCCATAAATACAGATGATACAAGCAAGACTGTGATGGTAGAATGATTGACGGACCGGAACGAATTTGAAAATAAGTGGTCGTGGTGTAATGTAGCTAGTATCAATTCATTGACGTGATCAATGATCAAGTATACTACAGACTTCATCAGAGCTCGAGTTCGGCCGAGATTCGAAAGAGGCACTTCCTGAATATAAGTCTAGGGCATTACTTACTATGCTAACTTGTTCCCCACTTTGACTTCAATTAGACAATTTTCGAATCACTGTGGGGTTAAGAAATTTCTCTTTCCTCTAAAACGCCCAGCCTGGATCTGGGATCCGTAGAACTCCTTATTCGGTGGGTGACGGGACTGTTTCACTGGAGACAGAGCGGCCGAAGCTTGAATCTGACAACTCATCACTACGTTGTGTCGAAGTAAAGAAAGAATGGAAGTATCTACACTGTCTATGCCCTCATGGCGAGTTTAGGGACCACTTTAAATTTACCCTTTATAGAGTGTGTTACAAGTACATAATACGTAAGCCCAAATTTGTGCTATAACTTAGGGTATCTTAGACTCCATAAAATAGGTTATTATTTTTACCAAACAATATTTTCTTACTGGAGGAAATTAAATCATTATGAATTTTAAACACTTTTTATCCAACTACTGCACAATATATAATATGTAGATACAATTAAAATTATAAAATATTTAAAAGTGCTCAAACATGTTTCGGATCACAGAGGATCCATCATCAGGAGCCTTGTACAATATTTGGCTAAAAATTACAAGAATGATTCCATCGTGTCCGTTGATATGGACATATCTAACTAAGCATATTCTGACCCTTTGTGCGTGTGTACACACGCATAAAGGGTCAGAATACGCTGCCAAAACACCGACCTTGTTCATATCAAAGGACACGATAGAATCATTTTTGTAATTTTTAGTCAAGCACTGTACAAGGCTCCCGGCTGATGGATCCTCTGTGATCCGAAACATGTTGGAGCACTTTTAAACAGTTTATAATTTTAATTGTATCTACATATTATATATTGTGCAGTAGTTGGATAATAAAGTGTTTAATGATTGCTGATGCACGGTGCAAACATAAAAATCATTCTCAATTTTATTTACGGCCGGCTCTTTGGTGATGTCACTATTCCCGGCAAGCAATTATACAGAGTCAATCATTGAATTAATATCAAATAATGAATTGTAAACTATGCGCAAGGAAACTTCGTGGCCAAATTAGATATGCTATCACGTTAACTTTCCTGAAGACACTAAGAAAGTACATAAAACTCATTCTTAACAAAGATATTAGTTACTGGGGTGGAAATTTTAAACCGGAAACTCCAAGATACAAAATATATTCGGTAAACCATTCCATGGAACAGGAAAGATACTTTTTCGAAGTCAGTTTCCTCGATTACTTTTTATATGTATTATATTATGTATACGTTTGTAAATAATGGCGAATACAAGGTTGTGCAGCCTAACAACAAGGACACAGGTAAACTTATTTGCACAGGCTTTAGAATGGATATAATACTTTACGAAGTTGGGGTCTGCTAAGCCCCGGAGCATCTTGCTTTGCAGTGAGCAGTTGAGCGCTAAAATTAATATGTTGCACTACGCAGCCACGCTCGTTCCAGACACGACAACAAAGTTTTCCACAAGGTGTATAGAGAAATGCGAAGACAACGTTCAGCATGAAAGTGGCTTCAGTAATCTCTTACTCAGAAAATTATTTACTTGTGCAGTGGATTATAAGTTTAGCCTCAACTTTATGCAATTAAGTAGAGAAACTTAATTTTCATGCTTCTTGTTTTATTTTAAACCACTTTCTCAACTACGCACGTTATAGGAAAAAGTATGGATGGAAACTTTCAGAACACATGTCTATTTTAGTGTACGCTGAGTATTCCAGACTGTTCTTCTCTGTAAGAATACAATAAATCTAAGGAACACATCCGTTATGACATCGACTTATGGATAATCTGTATCCAAACAGATTTCTCGAAATACTGTCAATCTTTTCCTTATTATCATTAAATTTCTGGTTAATAAAGGCTTTAATGCCCCCAGTAACCGAGCTTCGAGTAACCTATCACAAAAGATGGTGCTCAACTTAGGTGTTGAATTCTCTTTTGTTGTGTTTAGTTTTGCTGTTATTCCTTTCATCATTATTATTTTTTGACAAGAGACTTTTGGAGCGGACATAAATGATGGCGATTAGGATAAATGGAAAGAAATGGAAGGCCAGTAATAAAATGGATTCTAGAAAATCAGTTCTTTAGAAGTGAAACGCATCGTTAAAATATATCATGAACTCCCTAAAATACAAAGTAGTTCTTTGTTTGTTACTCCTTGTTACTAACTGGGCACATTTCGAGCCCAGAGGTTTATTTCCGAACGCTTCGTGAGCTTAAGCACCTATTAAATGAAAACCTTGAGAATGAACCAGCTGGTTCAAAACATGTCAGGTAACTGTAAATGAATACCACCTCACGAGAGATGTTGTGTTCTACTGAAGTTAACGATCGCTCATTCGCTACTGCAGCGGTATGGCATTGAAGATGAAATGCATTTCACTGGTTCAGAATTGAAACATGATACGAAAATTGCAAACTCTATGGCACGAAAAACTCTAGATCTGTTGACTCTTTTGTCTCCATCAATCAGCATGTCCAACATGACAGTTTAAGGGTTACATAAGAAGCAGTAGCCCTACCTCACAGTTTTTGTCCATTTTCACATTTGGACGAAAATATAATATGTTTACACATATTCTGCAAACACATGAGATTTCCAAAGTCTCTACTGGCAAACAAGAGTCAGCAATAAAGTGGGCTTGACTATAAGACATCAAGAATGAAACAAATACTCAAGCCAACTCATCGTATGTAATATTACTTCCAGACTGTATTTACTAAATTTCTCTTTTTGCCAGTGTAAACCATAATGAAAGAAAATGAAATGTTCTAGATATGAAAGAGATTTTCCTTTTAGAACAAGTTCTACCAACCGTACTTTATAGATACCGAACTTAAAGTCGTCTTTAAAAGGTTCATGTTGATCTACGGAATACGTAACTGCCATATTTGAACACATAATTCTGTTAAAGAAAGGTAAAGTTTTTCCGTTACAGGCCCGGTGTGGCCCAGAGGGTGGGTAGAGTTATAGCTCTACTCTTCCATGACCGTGGCACTAGAAGGGGGTGAGTGGTCAGCACCACGCCCCGGCCGCACTATACCGCCGGGAAAGACCCGGTACCTATTGTACAGGAGGCTGGGTGGACCCCAGGGCCGGTCTGGACGGACGAAAAATCTCGTCCCCACCGAGATTCGACCCCGGACCTTCCATCCCGTAGTCAGTCGCTATACCGACAGAGCTACCGGGCCCACACATAATTCTGCACTGAAACAAAATATAGACACTTCATTCTTTCTTTCTTTCTCGAACAAGATAACAAATCACCAGTATATTTATATCTTCCGGTTCATGCATTAAACAAGCTTTATTTTTTATTTTGTATTTTATTGTATTGTATTAAAATAAAGCTTGATTATGTTTTCGTGTCTTGAAAGAATACTTTCCAAAACCCACAAACTATAAAACACTCAAGCCTACAACGTATAATGTGTTGCTAATGGAGTGTAACAGTAATTATTTCAGGGACTCTTCGGACAGTTTGGCCTGCAGTTGTCACACGCACACACATGTCTTTGTCACTATCCTGACAATGCACGTGCGCTCTCCGCCATGTCATGTGGTGACTAATTCTCCTGTTCAGATTGCTGTGCACAACCCCGCATGTTTGCCACCACTCTCAGCTATATCGTCTATGAATGACGAGAGTTCATCCACACTAAAAGACAGAAGAAAGCGTCTGTCTTCTAACAGTTCCACATTTTCTTCACCAACTCATCACGCTGCTGTACTATTAATACCGTTCAATTTAGTCTCTTACTGAGAAGGTCCGTTAAATTTATTTCGCAGTTAGAGGTTCTGGTATTTCGTGGAATGCCGATCAAATGTCTAAGATGCATGTTGAATATTTTAAGCTTATATACGAGTGGTAGTGATAATTGCAATGTTCACAGATATATGACTGTCATATATTTGATTTCTTTGTGTTTACTCTTCATTCGGATAGTCTGTACTGTCAGAAATTTCATTATTCATAAACAATATATTAATATTTATTTAAGCCAGGTACTCGATTCCGGATATTGTAGTTAATAAACCATCAGTAGATTCTAAAACTCTAGAACATGAAAACAGTAAACGTACTAAAAATGTACCCCAGCTACATATTTGTATCAATAGAGTATGTCGGTTAAATTTTCAGAGGAAATTTTCATGTAAATCCGATAAGCAAAATGATTTTGCACTGTAAATTGGGAATGGCGCAGAAGTGCGACAGGCTTTTTGACGGTACTGTACCCACATTCACCTAAAGAGAGTCGAGAAAATAAAATGCCGGGTCACTACAGTTAAACTGCCCGCATCAGTGTCCGTAGATGAACTCAGGACTTCCAAAATAGGAAGTAGACTGATGAGCAGTGACTGCCACCTTCAGTGAAATCAATTACAGTTAACTCAGGTTTCACGGGTAAATGTTATTATGTCATGGAATAGGTTGTACTGAAACGTAACGTCTGGAAGTTTAAAATTTAATCCCTGAACTGATTACAACAACGTCTTTTGGGCTTTTCTTGCACCTTGACATGAATTATGCATTATTACTTTAAGTTTGTCTATGGTTGTTTTTTTCGATCCGTATCGATTCAATGCCGAAGTCGACCGAAGCATTCACAACGTTATAACGACACAGGATACACACATACATCACCAATTGTAATTATTTTACATTTTGAAGATGACCTGTCCCCAGTATTGACAACTGATTGATTGACTGGCTGATTGGCTTATTTATTCAGAGATTCTTTCGATCATTCTTTCATTGACACTTGGGTAATTAAAATTTTTAACCTTGTAGATGGTACAGAGTGACGAATAGTAACGGAAGATGATAAGCTCTTTGACGAGAAAAATAATCATTATGCGAAAGATTGTGTCTTAATTTTTAACAGTTATATGAACTCTCGGAAGATCCGGGGATCGAATCCCATTGGGAGCGAGATATACCGCACCCATCCACACCGACCTTGGGGTCCACCCTGCTCCTTATTTAATAGGTAAAGGGTCAAATCCGAGGGTAAAGCGGCTGGGACGTGGTGTTTATCACCTATCATCTCCAGCGCTTAGGTTAAAGAAAGAGTAGAGCTATACATTTACTTCCACTCTGGGCCTTCGTGGCCTGTCACATGGCGAAATTTACCTTTGCCTTTATACGAACGGTCTCCTGGGCGTGACCGAGAATTAAAAATATAAAACCCAGGTCAGGGTATCTGATAAGTGAACCAAGGTTGTAACCCTGGATATCGTAAAGTCGACAGTCACGCACAAATAAGTTTTCGCGGTGTGTAGTTTCGTAAATAAAGACCCTTCACTGACGGTGATTATAACTGTGGAATTCGTTGCCAAGTGATCATAATTGGTTTCCAGCTCTGAAGAAAAACCTTGGCAGAAACAAACTGAATGATGATCGCGAGGTGTAAACATTCGTGGCGAGATGACCCTTAAAAGGAGAAAAGGACTGCTTTCGACAAAAAAAAAAGGAAAGCTCTCCAATGACATGGAAAATGCCTTAAATTGTGAACGGAATATGTGTAAAAGTAATGGGATGGCAGTACAATTAGACGTGCACTGTTAACAATTGCAGATAAAAATACAGAGCTTACAGTTTGCACACAAGTTTTGGGTTTTGAGTATCTGATTGTTTTGTCCAGATATTTGCTCACAGAAGTGTCTTTAAATTAAGTTTTAGAAAGATCCGTTTGACATGGATCTTTAGAAATATATATATATATATACATTAGTCTGGTCTGTATTATATATATATATACATATATATAATACAGATCATTAGAATATCCTTCATAATTCTTTTCGAAAATAAATTTTTGCAAGAATGTTTATGAGAAGGAATTAATATCTTCACAAGCGAAATCGCTGTACAAATTTATCCCATATACACAACCCTCATCCACACATGGGCCACACTTTATAACCTTAGTGCATGTGGTTGCTTAGAAAATGTGCCTAAATATTATGATGATAACGATAATAATGATAATAATAATAATAATAATAATAATAATAATAATAATACGAGAAAGGACATATAACTGACCTCTTAAGAGCTATCCAATTAAAGGCTTGGACAGGTTCTTGGGGCTCTAGGAAGATGAGGCTCCTAGAATTTCTAGACAGTATATGAAAGATGATAAGGTTGTTAGCCTCACACACCGGCCACCTTTAGACGCCGGAGATAACCCTGGCACTCATATCTGTTAGACGCTGTGTCGACCGCAGGACCATAGTGAGACCGGAAGGATTATGTCAACGAAAAATTCCAAAGACCCCTTCGAGATAACCACCCTGTAAGTGGGGTAAATACCTTAGTTTCAAAAATCCTTGGTGATGAAACTGACAAAACTACGATAACGTTGTCTAAAAATATTTTTGGCCTACAACTTTAAACATTTTCCCTAGGGATCTACGTGTATCTCATCCATCTTGGAGCTCTTTGTACTGTATACACAAGTAATGCTTCTGCCAAATATATCAGTGTTATTAATCTGCGTACGAGAGATTTTCTCAGGGACAGCATACCCGTGTATATACGAACAGTGAACTACTGTTTTCACTTCAATTTATAAACCAACGAATGCACATATAATTTCACATAACACACTTTAAAACACTTTAAAACACTCCGACATGTTTCGATCTTGTCAGATCATCATCAGGGAGCTTTGTTCCTAGCTAAAATTATATTACAGTATTCACAATTCGTACAACACACACCTAGCCACTGCTCCACAACACATTCCCACACAACACGATATGCTGCCACAACACCTCGTTTGCAAATACGAATTGAATTGTGAATACTGTAATATAATTTTAGCTAGGAACAAAGCTCCCTGATGATGATCTGATAAGATCGAAACATGTCGGAGTGTTTTAAAGTGTTTTAAAAGTGTTTTATGTGAAATTATATGTGCATTCGTTGGTTGATAAATTGAAGTGATTCTACGAAAATTCACGGTGCTACAATAAGAT
>Ga0123355_10015538_pt1 | contig 11968 bp, 6 predicted proteins | sample TergutEmb28metaG_3_FD_89872 | JGI IMG/M metagenome (GOLD analysis project Ga0123355, IMG submission 89872) | Embiratermes neotenicus P1 segment gut microbial communities from Petit-Saut dam, French Guiana - Emb289 P1 | ecosystem: Host-associated > Arthropoda: Insects > Digestive system > Gut ... | reverse complement strand
TACAATGTTCTTCATGGACACTGTTGACGCTTATGACCGCGTACCAGCACACGGAACTGGGTATCTTCATATTGAAGACGATATGCGCATTGTAATGGGCGGACTTCGCGTTGAATTAGTACCACCAGCTACTTGGGCAGGTGTTGGATTCTGGGGTTGGGGTGCAGCTAATGATTGTGATGTAACGGGTGGCGCTGATTGGCCTGGGGAAGCACTTCCTTGGGACGAAACAGCACAAGCATATGTTCTTACAGTTGATGAGAGCTGTGCACCATTCACAATGTTCTTTATGGACACTGCGAATGCTTATGCAAGATTCCCAGCACATAATACAGGTTACCTTGAAATCGAGGGAAGTGCACGCTTTGATCAGTCAGGACTTCGCGTTGGATTTACTCATCCAAACTGGTCACAAGTTTATTTGGTGGCTTGGGACGCTAATGGTTATTTAGAAGGATTTGAAGATGGTGCAGCAATGTCATTTGATGCTGAAACTGGTGAGTGGGAAATCGCTGTTAGTGTTGAAGGTGTAGAAATGCCGTTTACGGTATTCTTCCACAACGGTGCAGGTGAGCGTACTGCTAATCGCCCAATTACACGTCCTGATACAATCCCTTATTCACGTGTACAGTATGTAGTAGAAGTTGATGAGCCAGCAGTTGAAGACACTCCACCAGTAGTTGAAGAAGTTGTTGAACCAGTAGTAGTTGAAGAAGACAATGATAACACAGTAATGTTCATCGTGATCGGTGCGGTCGTTGTGGTTGTAATTATCGGTGCGGTTGTCGCATCTAAGAAAAAGAAGTAACTAAATATTAAAAAATTGACTTTACCGTTTACTAAAACAGTAAAGTCAATTTTCTTTTTGATGAAATATAATTATCGTGTTGAGTCTCGCTCAATCAATTCAACCGGAATACTACGGTGTAACTCGGTAATTACTTCGCCATTAATCATTTTAAATAGTGTATCGGTCGCAAGGTTACTCATAATTGCGGTCGGTTGAGCAATTGTTGATAATGTCGGTTCAGTCAATTCGGTAATACTAACATTATCAAAGCCAATGACCTTAACATCGTAGGGGACATTTTTCCCAATTTTCTTCAGGCATTTTAACACACCGGCTGCAATTTTATCACTCCCAGCAAAGATGCCGTCGACATTTTGATGAATTTCTAAGAATTCAATAATTTCTTCTTCGGTAAACCAGTTAAAATCTAACTCCATGCTGTGAACTGAAATGTCTGGATATCCTGCTAAAACGCTGTGTAAGCCTTCCGAGCGTTCAACTGAACAGCTGACATTTAATGGTCCAGAGAATTGTAAAATATTTTTGCAACCAATTGAAACAAGTTTTTTCGCCGCTAGCTCGCCACCCATCACATTATCGCAGTCAATTGATGGAATCGAATCCTTGACCACTCGTTCAAGTGCAACAACGGGAATATCCGGTAATTCATTAATTCCCGCCGGTGAGATATCAGCACAAATTATTAATCCAGCAATCTTATTTGTTTTAAACATTTGCAAGTAAGTTGCTTCCCGCACTGGGTCAGTTCCAATCGTACAAATCATCGTTTGGTATCCATGCTGAAAAATAATTTCTTCCATCCGCTCAATCATGTCGTTAAAAAACTCGTTTTTTAGGTCGTAAAGCATGATTCCAATTGTTTTTGATGACTTGCGAAACAGGGAACGTGCAACTTCATTTGGTACGTAATTTAACTCAGCAATTGCATTTTTAACTAATCCACGGGTATGCTCGTTAACATAACCTTTATTATTAATTACCCGCGAAACCGTGGCAACAGAAACATTTGCCTTTTTTGCAACATCTTTAATATTGGCCATTAAGAATCGACCCCTTTTATGTTATGATGCGAATAGTATACCACGAGTTGTCGAAAAATGCAAAAAAAATCCAACTCCGCCTGTAGTTGACGAGTTGGATGCGAATAATGGATTTATTTCAACCAGAGTGCTGTGTAAGGAAGAATCGTGGTTTCACTGGTCGAAGCAAGAGTTTTGGTAGTTAATAAATCAGTATGATTATCCGTTAATATCGTTGATAAATCGACTGTTTTGATTGCGTCTGAATTATTGATTACAACGTAAATTGTCTCATTTGGTGCGATTTTTTTAAATAATAAGACCTCTTCGTCGCCGGTTGCCAACCATTTCATCTCGATTGATCGCAGGGCCGGGTGTTTTTTTCGTAAGTTAATGATATTTTTGAAATAAGTAAACATATCATGGTCTTGCAAGTCTTCGTCCCAAACCATACATTTACGACAACCTGGATCATTGCCACCATTCATCCCGATTTCATCACCGTAATAAACACACGGCGAGCCAGGTTGGGTTATCAAGAACGTATAAGCTAATAACGCTTTTTGCTTATTATCGTTACAAAGCGTTAGCAAGCGGGCAGTATCATGGCTACCAAGTAAATTAAAATTCACTTCGGCAACGTTCCGCGAATACATCACTTGTACCCGGGCGATGGTATCCACAAATTCTTTAGCTGTCATTTTATCCTTTGCAATAAAGTCATTAATCGCATTGGTTAACGGATAATTCATGACCGCATCAAATTGATCACCACGGAGCCACGGGTTCGCATCGTGCCAAACTTCCCCTAAAATGTAAATATCATCTTTTACCGCCCGGACTTCCTTCCGGAACTCACGCCAGAAGACATGGTCCACCTCGTTAGCAACATCTAAACGCCAACCGTCAATATCAAATTCTTCGACCCAATAACGGGCAACTTTTAAGAAATAATCGCGTACTGCTGGGTTTTCGGTGCGCATCTTCGGCATTCGCTTCGAAAATGCAAAGGCATCATAGTTTGGCAACCCTTCTTCTTCGACCCGTGAAACCGGGAAATTACGAATATGGAACCAATCTTTGTATTCCGAGTTTTCACCATGCGCAAGGACATCTTGCCACGGTCCAAAATTATAACCACAGTGATTAACAACCATATCGAGCATGATTTTGATGCCTTTAGCATGAGCTAATTCGACAAATTGTCGGAAAGTTTCTTTCGTCCCGAAATGGGGGTCGATTTCGAAATAATCTTCCGTGTCGTATTTATGGGTTGATGGTGATGTGAAAATTGGACACAGATAAATCCCGTTAATCCCGAGGTCGACGAGATAATCCAGTTTTTCGGTGATTCCTAACAGATCGCCGCCAAAGAAGGTGTACCACCACGGATCTTCAGACCCCCACGGTAAGACCCCCTCAGGACTAATCGTTGGATCGGCATTATTAAAACGTTCTGGAAAAATTTGATACCAAACGGTATTTTTAGCCCATTCTGGCGTTTCAAACACATCAGCGGCATTAAGGAAAGGGTGGCAGAAATAATTGCCGATGTGACCAAGCACTGCTGCTTCGTTATCAGCGTCTAAGACAAATAACCCCGTATCGCCACAAAAAACTTTCTGCTGGTCATTTTCAATCATAAACCCATAGCGCGACCGTCGGTAAGGGGGCTTTACTTCCGCAAACCAAAAATCAAACAAATCGGTACTCGCTTCTTTTTGCATGACGATTTCTTCGTAAACCCAACCCATCGCCCCTTCGGCATTCAAATTACCACCGCCGCCACCAGACTTCCATTCATACGGGTCACCCGCATGAAGTGTCACTTGGTTGACATCATCTTTCGCCGTCCGTAATCGTAAATGCAGGGTTTCTTTATCATATGGGTATGCATAATTTGCATCCGGTAGATGATGAATTGCATGAAGATTCATAAAAATCGACTCCTTGTTGTTTGGTATTATTACCTCATCATAACAAGTTTTGACAACAGTTGCAACGTGTAACCGATAACTTGTTTTCCTAAAATAAAAAACTGCTACACCAAATCTCGGTGTAACAGCCATTATGCAGTTTCCAGTGCATTTTCTGATAAATCAATCGAATTAAATTTTTGCCATTTTCGCGACCGCCACCGGAAGAACATAATAATGCCGCGAATACATTCATCAAGCATGCTGCCAATTAAAACGCCCGGCAGTCCCCAACCAAGAACAATTCCGAAGAAGAACGCCCCGAGCGCCCCAACACCCCACATAAAGATGACCGCCATTAACGCTGGGAATTTTGCATCACCAGTTGCCCGTAGCGAGCCGATGATAATGATATTAAATGCTCGTCCAACTTCCAAAACAATCCCGATGCTAAATAGAATTCTTGCTGTCGCTAGAATCTCCGGGTCAGTGGTAAATAGACTTAAGATTGGTCGATAAAACAAAAATAATAATGTTGAGGTAGTAAACGAAGCGATAGCAGCATATTTCAAATACCGAAAACAGCGCCGATAAATTTCATCATATTCTTGCGCCCCTTTGAGTTGACCGATAATAATTGTGCCACCTTGCCCAATTGCCGCCGTCACTAAAAACATAAAGAAACCAACACTACGGGTATAAATCTGGGTTGTTAACGCCGTCGTGCCAATCATTGCGACAAATGAAGTGATGACGATTTGATAACCGCTAAACGATAAGTTCTCGCTGGCAGCTGGGACCCCGATTCTTAAAATCTGCTTTAGATAGTCAATTGGAATCCGCCCGAAATTTTTCAGTGATGCGAAAATCCCCGGAATTCGTTTTAGCAAAACAAAGATGGCGATTACAAGACCAAGTGACTTGCTAAAGGCGGTTACCCAAGCAACCCCAGTAACACCAAGGGCTGGTAAGCCGAATAAGCCAAAAATCACGACCGCATTACCAAGCCCGTTGAAGATGTTCATCGTTAAAGTAACAAAGAGCATATCACGGGTATAACCATGACTCCGTAAAATTGCGCCAGTTGTTAGTAAAACCGCTTGGATAAAGACAAAGCCACCGACGATTAAAATAACGGTTTGACTACGGTGGATAAGGTAATACTCAACGCCAAGGAGGTTTAGAAACTGGCAGCGGAACGTGACATAAATGGCACTAATGATTAAACCAAATGCGAGATTAGCCATGAGTGCGACCAGCGAAACCCGTTTTGCATCTTCGGCTTTTTTCGCCCCGACATATTGCGAAATAATAACCGACGCCCCAACCGCCACAAAACTAAACATGGTCATTGCCGTTCCGATAATTTGATTTGCAACCCCGACACTGGCAACGGCTTGATCGGAGTATTGACTGAGCATTAAGACATCGACATTCCCTAACAACATTAAGAAGAGGATTTCAAAAAAAATCGGCCAGGCAATTTTGAAAAGGGATAATTTTTTCGGGTCGGTTATAACATCGTTTTGTTTTTTCATTTTTGATGGCACCTCAAATTTCTACGTTTGATTACAAACTACTTTCGCGTTTAATTAACTGGGTTGGTAAGAAGATCTTTTTCGCAAGTTTCCGGTTTGTTCTAATGCGCTCACATAAAGTTTCAACGGCAGTACTCCCAAGGTGGTTCGTGTTTAAATCGACCGTCGTTAAAGCAGGAACTGTATACTGAGCTAATGAAATATTGTTATAGCTTACGATTGAAACGGTCGTCGGAACTTTGATTTGGTGTTCATTTAATGCCTTTAAACAACCAATTGCAATCGCATCCGAGGCAACAATATAAGCTGGTTGGATATTTTTAGACCGGATGATGTTAGACATGATTTCGTAACCCGAATCGGCATTGAACGCGCCAAGATAAATCGTGTCGTGATTGGCGTGTTCGTGTGCTAAAAAGGTATTTAACCGAGCATCTTTGAGCGCTTTATCGTCAAGGGTTGCTTCAATGCCGCCAATAAAACCAATTGAGGAAATGCCTGAGTCAACAAAATAATTGATGATATCCTCTGTTGCTGCAATCAAATCGACCATGACAACGTCGATTTCTGGGTGTCTCGTATAGCAATCAACTAGAACAAAATTTTCAGTAAGTGCATAAAGATCAGCAATCTCGGCGTCGCTATATTTTCCGAGCGCAATCAAACCATCTAAATCAGCGATTTTAATTTCGTCATAACTCTTCTCCGGGAGATAAAACATCTGTAAGTGGATTTTATGAGTTTCACAATAGTGCTCAATCGCAAGGCGGATCGACAAGTAGTAAGGGTCGGTAATTTCTTCTGCTGTTGAATACCAATAAGCAAGTCCGAGGCTAATAACTCTTTTTGTTTTTTGCGACTGTTGTCTCTGGTTAAGTGGCACATAATTCAGCTTTTCGGCCACACTTAAAATTTTTAACCGTGTCTCATCTGCGACACTAAAGCCCTTATCTTGATTTAAAACCCGTGATATTGTCGCAATTGAAAAACCAGTTGCATCTGCAATATCTTTTATTTTTGCCATCGTGAACCCACCTTTAAAGCTGTTTTTATATCATTTGTATCTATTTTACCACAAACGATAGTAAAAATAAATAAGGATAGTTAGTATTACTAAAAAAAGGAAACAATTTTACTAAAAATATTTACTTTTTACTGTTGCTGTGCTAAAATGAAGTTGCAGTGTAAAACGTTCGATATTCAATAAGGAAACATCAAACTTTGTTCTTTGAAAATTAAAAATGAATGCCGTATGAGTTAGAAGTTTCTTATATGGTATGAACAAAGAAAAAGGTTGCGATAACTTCAAAACCTCACGATATTGTAGCGATAATTTTTATTAATAAAATAAGAAGGTGAACTAAATGGGTAAAAATGTTGTAACTAACAAAATGCTTCATGGTGGCGACTATAATCCTGATCAGTGGTTGAATTATCCAGAAATTTTAGCAGAAGATTTACAGTTAATGAAACTTGCTCATACCAATGCTTTTTCCGTCGGAATCTTCGCATGGGCAGCGCTGGAAGTTGAAGATGGAGTATTTAATTTTGAATGGCTTGACAAGTTGCTCGATAATCTCGCAGCTAACGGTCAGCAAGTTGCGTTAGCAACCCCGAGTGGGGCGCGTCCGACTTGGATGTCACAAAAATATCCAGAAGTTTTACGCACGAATAATCGTCGTGAGAAATTATTACACGGTCATCGTCATAATCATTGTTTCACTTCACCGGTTTATCGCGAAAAAGTGGCGATTATGAACCGTAAATTAGCAGAACGCTATCAAAATCACCCAGCCCTTATCATGTGGCACATCTCGAACGAATTAGGCGGTGAGTGTCATTGTGATTTATGTCAAGCGGCTTTCCGAAAATGGGTCGAAGCAAAATATCAGACATTAGACGCATTAAATCATGCTTGGTGGGGACCATTCTGGAGTCATACGATTACGGATTGGTCGCAAGTTGAATCACCATCACCAATTGGTGAAACGATGGTGCACGGGCAAAATCTTGATTGGAAACGGTTTGTGACCGATCAAACGATTGATTTTTATGAGCATGAAATTAAGCCGCTCCGAGAAATCACCCCGAATATTCCAGTAACGACCAATTTTATGGCGGATACGCCTGATTTAATTCCATTCTGGTCATTAGATTACAGTAAATTCTCGAAGCACGTTGACATCTTAACGTGGGATTGCTATCCAACCTGGCACAATGATTGGGAACCAACATCTGAACTTGCGATGAAAGTCGGATTTATCAACGATTTATACCGCAGTATTAAGCAACAATCGTTCTTGATTTTAGAATGTACCCCAAGTGGGGTTAACTGGCATCCGGTAAACAAATTTAAGCGCCCTGGGATGCACTTGTTGTCTTCGATGCAATTCTTAGCACACGGGTCGGATAGTGTCATGTATTTCCAATGGCGAAAATCACGTGGTTCTTCAGAAAAGTTCCACGGGGCGGTGGTTGACCATGACCGTAGCACGGAAAATCGGGTTTTCAAGGATGTAGCGGAAGTTGGTCGATCATTAGAAAAATTAGATGACATTGTTGGCACCATGCCTGATTCAAAAGTGGCAATCCTGTACGATTGGGAAAGTAATTGGGCATTAGATAACTGTCAAGGATTCTCACAGGCAACAAAGCGTTATGCACACACTTGTCAAGCCCATTATAAAGCGTTGTGGGAAAAGGATATTTCGGTTGATGTCATCACCAAAGAACAAGATTTTGCAAAATATAAGCTCTTAATTGTCCCGATGCTTTATATGATGAATGAAGATACGATGGCGAAATTCAAGGATTACGTTGCAGCAGGCGGCAATCTTGTAATGACTTACATTAGCGGGTTAGTTGATCTGACTGATTTGACTTATCTGAATGGTTGGCCGGCGGGGTTACAAGAATTATTTGGGTTAAACTATCTGGAAACTGACACTTATTATCCAAAGGATTGTAATGCGGTTACTTATTATGGAAAAACTTATGAAGTCCGTGATTACGCATCGATTTTAGCAGTGAAAGATGCGACGATTGATGGCATTTATGAACAAGATTTCTATGCGAAAAAGGCGGCTGTGACACGCAATCCATTTGGTAAAGGTCAAGCTTACTTTGTTGGTGCAAGGATGGAGCATGCTTTCCACGTTGATTTTTACGACAACTTGTTAACTGAATTAGCGATTAGTGCGCCGGTTGAAGTTAAACATGGCGCTGGTGTTTCAGTTCAAGTACGGGAAGATGCTGACCACCAATATGTGTTTATCATGAATTTCACGGAAGAATCACAGAATGTTGAACTCGGCTTTGCAGCGGAAGATATGCTTGCTGGTGGGACGTTGTCGGGTCAGTTCGTACTAGAAACGTACGGTGTTAAGATTTTAAAGAAAGCAAGGTAGTAGGAAATGAAAAAATTATTATTGACAGTAAGTTTATTACTCGGTGTCGTTTTAGTAGGTTGTAATAACGAAGAACCAGCAGCAACTCCCCCAGCGGTTCTTCCTGCTGGACCGGTCGAATCAACGATTTTGGTTGAAGCGGTAACCGGGATGCGTGATGATTTTATTCGCGGCATCGATATCGGCAGTGTTATCACCCAAGAGAACAGTGGTGTGACTTGGTATAACTGGGATGGTGAGGAACAGGACATCTTTGAAATTTTCGCCGAAGTGGGCGTAAATCTTGTGCGAATTCGGATTTGGAACAACCCGTTTGACGAGTATGGTCGCGGCTTTGGGGGCGGTAACAACGATGTTGCGACCGCAATTGAAATTGGTCGGCGGGCGACAGCAGCGGGAATGGGAGTGCAACTGAATTTCCATTATTCAGATTTTTGGGCTGATCCAGGGAAGCAACAAGCACCGCGTGCTTGGGAAGGGTTACCACCACTGGAGTTAGCAGAGGCTTTGCGTGAATTTACTTATGATTCGGTGCGCGCGATTGTTGATGCTGGCGTTGACGTTTGGCAAGTCCAAATTGGTAATGAAACGAACGTTGGGATGGCTGGGATTGAAGGTTGGAATCGTAAATTGTTGTTGTTCAGAGCCGGGACGGAAGCTGTTCGAGCGGTGTGTCCGGAAATTCAAATCGTTATTCATTTTACCAACCCAGAGCGTCACGGTCATTTCATAGCTGCTGCAAGGCAACTATACAACGCTGGGATTGATTATGATGTTTTCGGGGCTTCATATTATCCGTTTTGGCACGGAACCCTGGAGAATTTAACTAATGTTTTAACCGAAGTAGCTGAAACTTTTGATGTTTACGTGATGGTCGTTGAAACTTCTTATCCGTTTACTGTGGAAGATGGCGATGGTCATCCGAACGTTGCGCCAAACTTTAGTAACCAAACAATTAATTATCCAGTTTCGGTTCAAGGACAAGCGACTGCAATCCGTAATGTATTCCAGGCGGTAGCTGATGTTGGTGAACGGGCAATTGGTGTTATTTACTGGGAACCAGCTTGGACGCCAGTTGGACCGCCAAATGAAATCGAGAATAACTGGCGTTTATGGGAAACTTATGGTTCTGGTTGGGCAAGTAGTTTTGCTGCTAGTTACGACCCGTATGACGCCGGATTGTGGTACGGTGGCAGTGCGTGGGACAATCAAGCACTTTTTGATTTTAATGGTCGACCACTAGCATCATTAAATATCTTTAACTATATCAGAACCGGAACATTTTTAGCGGAAGGGATTGTTTTAGAAGAGATGGTTGCACCAGAACTACCACAACCCGAGTTATCAGAAGTAGAAGTGATCGAACTACAAGGTGACAATTTATTAGTAAACGCAAGTTTTGATGATCCTGATATGTCAATGTGGAATATCGGTTTGAATTTACCAAATTCTGGTCATGTAGAACGTGGTACAAGTGACGTTCGTACTGGCGCAGGCGGTTTAGTATTCTGGCAAGCTGATGATTCTGATTTCTATGTTGAACAAGAAATTGTCATCGAAACGACTGGCTTGTATTATTACAGTATCTTTATTCAAGGCGGTCAAGATGGTGTTGCATTTCACATGCTATACATCTACATCCTTGTTAACGGCGAGTTGCGATATACTGTGACTACGGAATTATTAGGATGGTTAGAATGGAGCAATCCTCGTATTACCAATATTGCCCTTGAAGCAGGAGACGTTGTGACCGTGGGTATTAGCGTTCAATCTGGACCAGGTGTTTGGGGAACGTTTGATGATTTTAATTTTTATCTAGTGGAGTCGTTAGAATAATTTAGTCTAAGCTGTTGGTGTTATAGCTGACTATTAGAATGTAACCCTTTACAGATTGTTGTTTTGCTCTTGAAATTAAGGGTGAAATGGTGTATAATATTTCATGAAAGCGGATTGCAAAATAAAGCGATTTAGCTTCAAATTTAAACCCTTGGAGGGAAAAAACATATGAAAAAAGTATTAAGTTTAGTTTCATTATTAGTATTATCATTAGTATTAGTAGCATGTGGAGGAGACGGACCTGCTCCGACACCACCACCACCTGCTGACGGAGGCACGACTGGTGGTAACGATACTGCACCACCACCAACGTCTGATGTAGATAATTCAGCGTTTACTGGTAACTTCTTATTGTGGATTCACGAAGTGAACTACGCAGAAGCGTTAGTTGCTGCATTAGAAGTAGAGTTTCCGAATGTAAACTTTGACTGGCAACAAATGGGTCACGTTGAGCAACTTGATAACATCTCTTTAGATGGACCGGCGGGAATTGGTGCTGATATCATCTTATTCCCACACGATCAAGTAACTCGTGCATTAGAAGAGTCGTTATTATTACCATTAGATCCAGCAGGTTTAGGTGGCTTAATTACTAGTCGTTTCAATCCTAACGCAACAGCTTCTGTTACAACTGGTGGCGCTGTTTTCGGATTCCCGCTGAATGCGGAAGTTATGGCATTATACTACAACCTTGATTTATTAAATGAGTATGGTTTTGAAGTAGCGACTACTTTTGAGCAAATCATGGAGCAAGGAAGAATCTTCAATGATAATGCAAACAACCGTCACATCTTACGTTGGGATGTAAACGATGCTTATCAATCACACTTTGCTGTAACTGCGCACGGATTCCAATTATTTGGTCCTGACCATATCGATGGAAATGCTGTTAACTTTAACACGCCTGAAGTGATTGCGGGTCTACAATGGATGCTTGACTTCAGAAATGAATTCTTACCAGTTCCTTATGGAGATTTAGACTGGGATAACATTCACGGTGCATTCGTTGAAGGATTAGTTCCTTACATCCTAATGGGACCATGGGGAATTAGTGGTATCCTTGAAAATGGTGACTTTGAGTGGGGTGTAAGACAATTCCCAACACTCAATGGTGTACAACCAATTGTATTTGATGGAAACGCAATTGCGTCAATCAGTTCATTCACGACACAACCAGCATTAGCTCGTGCAGTACTTGAGTTCATGCAATCAGATGCAGGAATTCAAATTGCCTATACCGCACAAGGATGGATTCCAGCATTAACTGATGTATCAGGAATTGCCGGACTTGCTGATAACCCATTCCACTTAGGACACATTGCACAAGCGGCTTATTCTCACCCAATGCCAATCATTCCAGAAATGCGTCAATTCTGGGGGCCAGCAGCAACAATGTTTGGTGCTGTATGGGATGGCATTCAAACGCCTTCAGAAGCAGCAG
>Ga0123355_10015537_pt1 | contig 11968 bp, 6 predicted proteins | sample TergutEmb28metaG_3_FD_89872 | JGI IMG/M metagenome (GOLD analysis project Ga0123355, IMG submission 89872) | Embiratermes neotenicus P1 segment gut microbial communities from Petit-Saut dam, French Guiana - Emb289 P1 | ecosystem: Host-associated > Arthropoda: Insects > Digestive system > Gut ... | reverse complement strand
TAAAAAATACAATATTTAAAAAATAAAAAAATAATATATAAAAAAAAAGTAAGAAAGGGGGGAGGGGGGGACAAAAAAAAAAAAAAAAAAATTTTTTTTTTTTTTTTTTTTGGGGGGGGGGGGGGGGGGCGTGACAACCCCCAGTGGATCAGGACCTCCTCATTCACGAGGTTTCTAGATCACACATAACGACGCACCACAGTCGGTAGGACTCCTCTAGACGAGTGATCAGCTCGTCGCAGAGACCTCTACCTGACAACACACAACTCTCACGACAAACATTCATGCTCCCGGTGGGATTCGAACCCACAATCTCAGCAGGCGAGCGGCCGCAGACCTACGCCTTAGACCGCGCGGCCACCGGGACCGGCAAACAGGAATTCTATACATTTATCAAACAAAGAGTCATGCAACAACACCATCAATATTTACAATCGTCTTAATATAAACATGGGAAAGATTCTCGTTCCCATTTTTATATTACGAAGACTGTATGATTTTTCTTTAATTTGAAATGATGCACGGTCTGATGACGGCCTGAATAGGAGGCCGAAAGTATTAACCATTGTTAATTATTGACGGCGTCGTTGCATGACGGTATATTTAGTGAACATACAGATTGGACTTGCACAACGGGGATCTCTCAACATTTTGAAACAAAAATTACCTGTTGTAATTAAATTTCGTGACGGGAAGAGACCACCTGGAGGACTAAAGACACAGATGAGACATTAATATTAAACTGGTCCTTAAAGATGTAAGATTTGAGGATGCAGCCTAGATTCATTTGGCCTGGGATAGGGCCCAGTCGCGGACCATTGTAAATACGGCGCGCGTGAACATGCGCAGTGGAAAAGGAAAGAAAACTGAGTTTGTTTCACAACGACCCGATTATTGTACACGTTCATTTACGTTGTAGTCTCTCTTACGACAGGTCCGTAGCGTCTTCAAAGCGAGTTCACCACAGGTCGCGATCGAGTGCTTCCTCTTTCAATTTCTAGTATCCTCTCTTTTCCTCAAGGTCATCCAGAAGCTGCTTACGTCTCTTCCATCGTCTTCCCGCCACTTCCAATCCTTCTCTCTTCCGTTCCCTCAATAATGAGTTTTTGAAGGCAGTTCCTACGCAAGTTGTGACCAATCCAGTTAGCCTTCCTTCTTTTCATTGTATGTAGGATATTCCTCTCCGCCTTGATTAGAGATATGTAATACTGCTTTCTCACACGATCAGTCCAGCTGATCTCCATCTTTTTCCACCAGCACATTCAATGCATGTCTCATAACAAACGAGTGATTCAACTTAAAAAATATGGAGGTTTATTCACAGTGACTGTGTATGCCATATTTTGTGTTAAATATTTCTGACAGCCTGGTTAGCTGAGCACTGCAGAGCGGGCGGCGTGATCAGTTGCCACGCAGCGTCGTCGTTCGCTTTACGTCCAGTCGTCCGGCAACACAAAATACTCTTTGTATATTACGTATTGCTGTACACAGTACAGTACTTCGCCAGTAACAAGACTGCCGAAGACGCGGTGTGTAGATGATAGAAATCTGGTGACAAAAATGTAATGAAGCTCAGCATGGTTTACTTAAGGACAGTCAGTATGAGGTTGATCCAAAGTTTCAACCACTTTTTTCACCGAAACGACCTCATGTTTATCTTCAATCATATCTCAACAATCTCTTCCATAATCTAAATTTGTCAAGAACTGGCCTACACTTCTACTACTTCCCTGACTGGTTACAGTCTTACAGAGGAAGGCACCCAAGATCTTTCTTTTTTTCACAACGTCAAAAAGACTTTGAACCATTTTTCCTCATGAAGGCAATTTAGTGCACTGCAATAACGTGAACTGTCTCGTGGATCTCATGGCTAGCAACTTGATCCAAACGAATGGCGCCCATTTATCGATTCCTTGAAGCTGAGTCTGAAACGGTGTTGCTCGATAATGGATACAAATACTCCTCAGTTCCAGCAGCACATGCCGTAACATGAAGGAATCAAAGGAACAATACACACTTTCTTATAAAACGTAGCACATATAAAAAAATATTCTTCGCACAATGGTGGAGACGGGAAAGCGATAGCACTTCTTGTTCTACAGCTATGATGTATGAAATTCTATTGTCTCTGGCAATGGGACAGCCAAGCTTGGTATAGTCATTACTGGCAGAAACAACGGTCACATTGACAAGCGTTCATCCCAGGGCAACGAATGTCAGCAGTCAGTCTCTGGTTAAAAATGTCTTCCTTCCGTCACTGCCCACTGGTAATAAAGCAGGTTGAATAAAAAAAACTGTTACCGCTACGGAACAAATGGGTTGTGGGCTCGTCAAACTGAAACAGAAACCTGCGGCGATCAGCAAAGCCAAAGTCAAAGGAGGAATATCTGTGCGTCAGAAAATTACAGAAATTACGAGACAGCGCGTCCATTTGATGAAACTTAAAAGGTACGCCTAGGAGATAACTCAATTCGGTGAACATAAACGTGCCCACAAACTTCTGGCAGATAATTATGAGTTAATGTTAAATAACACAACGCCTACAAAGTCACGTAACGCACGGTCGTTGAAATTCGCTCGATGGACACAAATCCCAACCTTGTGCCATACATTTTAGCGCGGTTAAAGAAGGGCATGGAACACGCTTTCATCAGCAAATATCCACAGTGGAGCAATTTGAGTTCAAGCACGTCGGCTGACTGCTGCTGGATATTCGCAAGAGATACCTCAGACGAGAATCGCAAGCGTAGATCATCGGCAGTAATATTTTAAGTGAGTTCAGTGTACAGTGTCTACTTTGGTATTGTTACTGTGCCTTCGAGTTACAAATTTCATTTTATATTCATTCCAGACTTAAGGTAAGTTTAAAACCCGGTGTTAAGAGTATTTGTACGATGCATTCAAACGTGCACACGTGATAGTAAATTAATTTCTGTCATCTATTGCAGATACAATACACCCCACAAATTGCAAACTGAACTCTTATCTGCTTGAAAGAAGTATTACAGCCAGCACAGCAAGGGTGGGAAAAGGGATAATCCCTAGGGCATGATTCCTCAAACTTAACACTGTTTACTGGCAGGCTGCCTTATTAAGAAATATATAAAACAGGATAAAACATTGTGAAAAATAAATGAAACAACAGCCACCAGTACTTGCTAACATTATATAACACATCCCCATCGTCGGCAAATCTCTATAACCTCGAGTTTTTTTTTTTTTAATTTAAGTCCAAAAAATACTGGAGGTGAACTGAAACTGTTAAATTTCGTTTAGCGGTACACCACCGAAACAATTTGAGAATCCCCGCCCAGGTGTGCAGAAAAGCATGAACAGATCGAAATATAATTAGGCTACATAAAACGCAATCTTACAACATATTTCAATGGTAACAGATGTTCTGACGCCCGTACGAAACTTATTTTCTTTTTCCGAATACATTAGCTTCAGTTTTGCGTAAGAAAGACTAAGTGTACGAACAGCCTAGAAATATCAGAGTTTAGACTATTGTATCGAAATTTTATATACGCTCACCCATAGTATTTAATAGCTTTCAAACAGCACTACTTTCCTCCTCTAAACCTCAAATTAGCAGCCACTTTCAAATATCCTCATGAAGACGCCAAGACTGTTCTACAGCGGCTACATGACGGACCGTTACTATAGAAACTTACACTACGCCTATATGAAAGCGGCGAAGCAAGGAAACACAGAATTTGTAATTTTAACGTTTCTTCATTTTCTTATAAGAATTACCTACTAAGCAGATAGCACAATAAATTATAATAAGGAGCGTCAGTCCGCCGGAAGAATTTAATGTTGTTATGATATCGCGGACTCGTTAAAGTGCTTAGAATACAAAATCCGCTGAAGCAGTGTACAATAAAATATACTAAAATTTCCAGACAAATAAATCGTCACTGTGGAGTGTTGCGTCACATAGCACTAGGAAGACAGCTGAAGGACACATTACTTTCCTTGCAGCCACGATGTTTTATTAGGAACATTGTACACTGCTGTATTACACCACCGTATCGGTATAAGAATTCGGCAGACAAATCAAAACCTCTTTCCAGCCATGTCTCAAGAAAAATAACATGGCTTAAAATATACCTGCTTGTCAGTGAGAGTGTTTTGAAATACAAAATGCAATAAAGTTTTAATTACTTATACATTACAAATCGTCTTAGTTTTGTTTTTTATACAAAACAGACCGTTTCCAAACAGGACCTGTTTCCATCATCAGTGAAGAACCCCATCAGACAGGACCGCTAGAGGTAAATAATCTCAGTCATTGGGAAATATACGTAGAAGGCCCAGGGTGTAGGTTTCGCGAAAAGGAAGACAAAGTATTAATGTTCAACTAGAAACATCCATAAATTAAATAAATGATTTCGACCAACAATTCCTAGAAATGGGGTTCGGTAACTGCCGTCAAAAACAGAACTCTGTGTGAGATGAAGTGATTTTACAAAATAACAAAGCTTTCCCTGATAACCACAAACTCTTCTATTTTGTAGTTTTCTTCATCACATATAATTAATATTCCGAACGAAGTTACAGTGTAGTGAATGTTGACGCCGGAGAAGAGCTTAACGACCTTCCTCACCTACTCCAGCTTAATACGGCTAACCATGCATACTTGGATCGCAATGGAGCAATGCTAACAGAAAAATGGATTTGAATACAGATACTTTGAGAGTGAATGATGTTATATCAAGGAAAGCTACACTAGTATAACGGAAAGAGAGACCAATGTAACGAACAAGAAAAATGTTACAGCACGTACGAACAGCCGGTTTGCGGACAAAGATTCGAACCCAGGCCGTCTAAAATATGAAGGAAATCAAACCACATGACAATGAAGATTCTAAAACAGGAATCACATCAACGTAATGCATTATAACGCATTACGGGGATGTGCAGAAAAATTCGTAGCATATTTATTCAGCGTCTCGAGAGGCTACGGAAAACAGCGGCACACATTAATCATGAATCAAAAACGCTCGTCTTTTAAAATTTATCTAACGTATAACTGAAGCACAATGTTTCGGAAGCCATCTCTGCTTCCAGCCTCAGGTGACGAAGATTGCGAAATGCGCCTACTCTGGGGGATCCCTCCTCAGTCCCTGGAGGACGAAAGCAGAGCCGGCTTCCGTCCGCTGTGCTTCATCTGTAAAATATAGTGTCCGAAGTCGAAAAGAAGAGTGTTTCTGAATGTCATTCCATGCTCTGGACCTTGAATCAAACACGGAACATTCCAAATAACCAGCAGGAATGCGTAAAATTCGCAGTATTCGGCGTTGCTTTAAATTACTAAGCACACCCCTATTCTGTTTTAATCTTTGTACAAATAACTGTCATTTACACTTTACTGAGCAAATAACAGCATCATCATTTGTTTTCCTCGCTGCGGACTGCAGTAACAGATAACACACGGAGGACATCAGTCATGCTTTCAGCTTGCAATGTACCGCGACAACACAGCATTGTACAGCGTAATTCGCAACATAGTTACACCACGGCATATACTTGGAAAGTTGACCGTCATCAGCGGTGTGTAAAGTCAGCAATGGTCGATCGGATTGGGGGTAATTAAATAGCACAGGCCTTAAGCTATATGATTTGCTACTGCTGGCGAAAGTGGAGCCACCAGCTATTGAAAGTGAAGTAGGAAGACGTGCTGCTTCTTCCAACAGAACAAACGCCATCAGAAAGTACGAAGTTTCCCCACTGACTTTTGAACTGTTTGTTTTGTGCGATGTTGTAATCTCATGCTCGGGTCATGAATAAACCCGGGCTATTATTTATGGCGCTTCGCCCAACCAACCAGCTCGTGAAATATAGCTTGCTGTTTCGTACCCTCGTATGTTCGGCTCTTTACGTAGCCTACCTAGGTGTAAATACAGTGAGCAGCTCTGGTACACTCGGAGGCATAAACTGATGATGTCACAGAGTACAAAAGGGCCGTAAAAAAACCAAATGTAAGAGAACAAGTGGCACTACAGAACGTGCACAACAAAAAAGACGGCTAGGCCCAGGGGTACACAAATCCCGGCCGCCAGGTCGCTCGGGCTATTATATATTGCGCGGTGGCGCTCATATTATCGAGTCCTTTGTATGGAATTTTCTTCGCGTTACCCACCTGGTGTCTAAAATTTTGACGTGAATCACCGATTTCTGAAAAAATTGTGGGCCCCTGCTTCAGACTTCAGTTATTCAACAGAAAACAAATTATATTCCTGCAAGTCCTTACCGAACAGTGACACAAACAATGTTTCAGTTAAAATGCAACACCATTTACTGAATAGTGTATCCATGAATGTACAAATTTTCCAAAAATCTAACAGCCACCTCAAAATTCTAAGCCCCAGAAGGGTGACATGTAGCGAGATCCATACTTAGGATTCACAAATATCAGGCGTCACCGCACCAATTTTAGCCGCCACCGCACCTGCAGGCCGGGAACTGTGCAGCCGTACTTTAGGTACACCCAGACCAAAAGTAGTCTGGAATGACAAATATCCACAAATCCTTAGTACATGCGGTAAAAGCATAAAATCGGCATTTTCTCTAAAACGGCCAAGATATGCATTAAATTTCATAAACCTACAGCGTTAAGAATCCCAAATAATTCGCAACATGTACTACGTTATGGAACTGCTATACGGCATCCGAGAATATTTTGTCCTTACATGCAAGGCCGACATAATAAGAGTATATGCAATGACGTTTTTGGTACCTACGATTATTTGAGTATACTTTTCTAACGTAAAGTGTATCTTTTGAGACTATATAATCCTTAACCTCAGTGAGTGTTAGAAAGCAACCGACCGATTGTTTACCCTTTCACCTGCGAGAGTTACTTAACGTAGGAGACATGACGCTCAAAACATCCGCGAATCGAACCTTGGTAGAAAGAGAAGTGTAGTCAACATTACCATTGCGTCTGTGTTTTGTGCTCCTGATACTTCATTGAATATCACGGAATAAATTTAAGAAGCATAATACGAATCCAACAGTGCGTACAAAATATATGCAATTATAAGGTTGGACATCCTCGTTGCGCGTCCAGACCAATGGTCACGTAAGGAAATAGTCGAGACAACGAAGTTTTTAAGTGTTTAATAAAGCGACATGTTTCGACTTTTCACGTCATCATCAGGCTACCAGTTATGATACCGGAAGCTTCACGAAGGCTCAGCCCAGCCTGAATACAGAAATATCTCTTACCGCCGGGAACGATCATCCACACCAATAAATCCATAGACTGCGAAATAACAGATGGTACCATCTACACCGCCAACGGCCAACACCATTTTTGACGTGTATTGGACCGTGTATCATCTTGATAAATGAAGAATAGAATCCAAATAGTTGCCACTTATTACTTTATTATGCATACGTTAGGCTCAACGTGTTTCGGGCACAATTATGCCCATCTTCAGGGGCTCAAGACGATAGCGTTGGTTACCACTTAGGCCGTCTGGTTCTCGTGTTGCTGCTGGTAGGAAGTTAAGTGCAAGTAGGATGGATGAGTGTCCGGACACTCATCCATCCTACCTGCACTAAACCTCCAACCAGTAGCAACACGAGAACCAGACGGCCTATGTGGCAACCAACGCTATCGTCTTGAGCTCCTGATGATGGGCATAATGGTGCCCGAAACACGTTGAGCCTAACATAAGCATAATAAAATAAAAGTGGCATCTAGTTGGATTTTATTCTTTATTTACCATTTTTGACGTTCATAGGGCCGTGCATCATAATAAATTTCTACAGTAAAACAAACTAGATGCACCAATGTATCAAATTTATTTTATTTTGGAATGACACTCTACACGTTTCGGACGGTCTTTCCGTCCATCGTCAGGAGTTCAAGACTGTACATACAGCAACAGGTATATGTCAGACAGATAGTACTACCTGCTTGCTAGCTTGCTAGCAAAAAGAGAGCAGTATCTGTTTGACAAATGCCTGTTGCTGTATGTACAGTCCTGATGATGGACGGAAAGACCGTCCGAAACATGTAGAGTGTCATTCCAAAATAAAATAAATTTGATACGGGGAGAATCAAAAAGTAAAGGCAAAATACATTTAACGGTTTTAATAGAAGTAACTGTGAGCAATTTTACATATGATTTTTCTACATACTCCCCTTGCAACACAATGCATTTGTTATATCGTTCAACTAGTTTCTGTATTCCTGCAGAGAAGAAGCTTTTCGGCTGCTCTAGTGGTCTTGTGTGCGCGATGTTGATGGCCGACCAGAACGACCTTCATCAGTAACACGTGTTCGACCCGATTTAAACCTTTCCACCCACTCATGAACCTTTCGTTGACTCATGGTGCTGTCCACACTGAGCCAACATATGACGATGAATTTCCACAGGTTTCGCTCCTTCTGCCCAAACAAACCGCACTACGCCACGTTGTTCTTCGATGGTGCAATCTTGCAAAGGAGCGTCCATGGTTTCGCCCTCGTTGCTGCCACTCACACTGTACTGCACATGGCTGAACTCTTCAAGAGGCATTGTCAATACTACGCAATGCGCCAGTTCCTCTCTATCCCGGTTACCGCGTAATTTAAAAATTGCCTTTACTTTCTGATTCACCCTTATACATTGGTGCATCTCGCTGGTTTGACTATACAGGGTCAACACCATCTCTAAACAACCACCCCCCCCCCCTTTAAAACCTTTTTTACCTTTTTTAAAACTATTTTGTGATTATTTTGACTACCATATTTAGCTATATTTATAAAGTAAACATGGATATAGGTTTGTGAAAAATGAGATCCCTATTTCTAAATAGTAAGGCATTTCTTTTTTGTCTTACAATGCACGTGTTGGGCTGATGATGACCTGAAAGTTCGAAACGTGTTGCTTTATTAAAAATTTAAAAACTTAGTTATGTGAACTATTTCCTTACGTAAACATTTATATGTAATTTATGTCTTTACAATAGAAAGTGCACGGTCACACAGAAAATTTTTTCACCTCCGCCTACCAAGTGTACTCACTGGCAGATGGGTGTTCCGAAGAAGGATAGCTTCAAGAAACAAATGGTGTGCTAAGAGCAAGAATCCACCTTTTAGGCATGTCTATGAATAAAATATCGGGTGTAAACCGATCGCGGCCGGCTTTCTTACGACCTGTAATGACGTTTGGCGGTTCAGGATCACCGACAACATGCACTATGATTCCTGAGCACTAATCACTTGTTATTGTTAACAAATCACGAAACACTTGCTACTTTCAAATCCCCACGAATCACGTTCCTGCAATCTCTACCGCATCTACTATATACAACACACACATAAGGGGAATTAAATGAACAATACGTACAGTAGGCACAAAAATGGATGACTTGCTATTCTGCCACTATTTGTCTGCTAGAGCCAAGGATCACGTTCCACTGGTGTTCTGAAACGTACAACTGCGACCAGAATAATCATGTGTCATTACGGGGGGGGGGAAAGTGTCTGGGGCAGTGAGTATCCCTTCACAGAGCTATTTCCAATTTTTCCACGACAAAGAAAACTAAATCCCAGCTTCCTATTAAAGCACAATACATGTTCTGTAAAACTTCAGCATCCCTGGTCAACACATCATCACACAAGTACGTTCGCAGTACACACAAATTGCCGTGAAAGTCTCTCTCTCTCTCTCTCTCTCTCTCTTTCTCTCTCTCTCTCTCTCTATATATATATATACACACACACACACACACACACACACATATACACTAAATGTCTAAATCAGCAACTAAAAAACCGGCAAGTAAGCAAAATACTCCCATGTAGGAACATTACGTCGGAAGTAAAGGAGGCTTTATGTCGTACTACGTCTCGTTATAGAAGATCCAGTACCTGTACCTAATCGCGCAAAACGGAAACTCGACTCACAGTATCCAGCAGACTGTTCATTGCTACAGTACGATGAAGATTAATGTATCAATGCACCTAAAAACTGAGCAACAAGTCCAGCAGATATATTTAGGAGTGAATGTATGTCTCAACCTCAGTCACTTTTCCCACTGGACAGTAGGCTGGGTGAGCCCAAGAACCGGTCTGGACACCAGAACAAAAACAAAACTCTGTCCCCGCCAGGGACAAAACCCCAGTCCTGCAGGTCATAGCCTAGTTATTATACGGTCTAAGCTGCCCGCGTTCCTTCCTATTTACTGATGTTAAAACTGTAGGTGTAATGCACTTATTTCGCGTGTAATTCTCAAGACATCCTTCAACAGTGTAGTTTCTGGGTAGTGCCTTGTTGTGCGCCATCTGTACCATGCAGTGGGTAGTAACACTAAAGAGAGGAATACTGAGCTGAATGGACATGGCCACTTTATTATAATGAGCGTGCAATGGATTTCTGACAATGTCCCACTGTTGTAATTTTTGTATCTCACATAAATGAGACTTTCAAAACTTCGAACTTGGCACTAGCACATTTGTAGAAATGTACAATGCAATTACACGATATTACTGGCTTGCAATTAGATTTCTCGGCATAAGAAGACTCTAAATTGCAAGCACTGAAGACAATGTCTTGAGAGCTTTAAGCAGAAACTTGAAATAGAACCCATTAAATAATACAGCTCGCAGCGCAGTCAACCGGGTAGTAGTCACATGGTGTCACAACAAGGATTTTTAGAATTAAGTACACGCCATTCTTCGTTTCAAGGCGTCGTGCACGCTGTTTGTTGGCTGCAGCCAATCGTTATGACGTATTCATTTGGCAATGTAAGAACAGTTTACCAAGAAAAGTTTCTATGACGTGAATAGCGAACATGGTATTATAGCTCTGGAGCTATGAAAGGTTGGCTCGGAAAGCAAGCAATGAAGGACGACAGAAAGATAAGAAAGGAAAGAGGAAAGTGTGAATAATCCACACACAATTTCTTGGCTAGCGAAGTGTAATAAATGTGACCCAACACAGAATTAAAAGTGATTTTCCGATTTAACAATGAGCTGGGCCGTTTCGAACCTGAAAAAAAAACCGGAGTCACCAACTTGCTACGACTTAACGAAATGTGACAGAGGTTAACTTTCGAAGCTGATACAAGTCATAAATAATATCTATCCACTCATTATTTGTGAAATCATTGAACAGTGTCGTTGCATATGTTTTGCGACTTGAGCAGGCACAGGAAGCACAGTTTGTTCATACGTTGATTTTGAAGCAGTATCTGCATCGTACTTTGTCATGTACAAACCCTTCGACTCGGTCAAACGGAGGATACTCTGCTTTATCTTCAAGAGTTTCGAGGGATAACTCGCGAATTCCTGAAGTATGATTCACTCACCTGCCTGATTTAGCAAATTTTCCAAAATTAGCATGACTTAACGCTTTTTATAAACCAGTTTCGTATTTCGATGCCTTCCAAATAATAACAGAGATTTAATTTCGCTAAACAGGCATTCCTTCAAATGGAGAGGATATAAAAGAAGTCAATAAAAAAGCACTATATTCCTGGATTATTAACGCCAAAAATTGTTGCTTAGCAGTCTTTAACACTAACGTTAATTGAAAAAATCCCTAACAGCCAAAAGCCTCCCAAAACCAGACACACCAATGAACTCGAATGACCCATCATTCGTGACGGACGATGAACCATCGGGATCCATTATAGGCTGTAACGACTATCAAGTTCTCAAGACGAGAGTGCTGCAAGGTCACAGTTCGACAGACGGCCTGACAGATTAGGAAGACAGACAGACAGACATAGATAGATAGACAGACAGACAGACAGGCAGGCAGGCAGGCAGATAGATAGATAGATAGTTGGATAGATAGATAGATAGATAGATAGATAGATAGGATGAATAGATAGATGGATGGATGGATGGATGGATGGATGGATAGATAGATAGATAGATAGATAGATGGATGGATGGATGGATGGATGGATGGATGGATGGATGGATGGATGGATGGATGGATGGATGGATGGATGGATGGAT
>Ga0123355_10015535_pt1 | contig 11969 bp, 4 predicted proteins | sample TergutEmb28metaG_3_FD_89872 | JGI IMG/M metagenome (GOLD analysis project Ga0123355, IMG submission 89872) | Embiratermes neotenicus P1 segment gut microbial communities from Petit-Saut dam, French Guiana - Emb289 P1 | ecosystem: Host-associated > Arthropoda: Insects > Digestive system > Gut ... | reverse complement strand
TTTTTTTGTTTTATATAACTCCCTAAAATAGGTCATAGGTTCCGGGGGTTATTTGGTTATAAAATTTGTCTCCCCCCCCCCCCCCCCCCCCCCCCCACAACATAACCTATGATTATAAAGTGCCGTCTTTAACTGACACAAGATGCAATAGCCGTCACACGTGTATATTCTTGCTGAGCCGCATGAGATCGCTCGAGTTGCTCGCCTGTAAACACAACAGTGACCCGTCGACCCGGACATAAGTAGCTGCAATCCGCTTAGACCGGGGCTTCAGTGCACTTGTGCAGCTTCATGTGCCGCTTAGGTTATCTTCACTTCTCTGCTTTATTTATCAACACCAAATGGTATAGACCTTTCAAATCAATCACCAGGACGAAACGTTTTTTACGAAGTGGTTTTCTGAATATGAAGGAAAGGAGATGATATATAAAGACAGTAATTCTATTTTTCTTCTTCTGCCCTTTGTTTGTTTATTATCTTTTCCCCGTTTTTCTCCTTTACCATTTTCCACTTAATTCTCGCAATTCCAAACTTTTTCCACTTTCCTACATAAACTTTTCTTATTCCTCATTTTATATTTCCGTCTTTCTACTGCTATTATTCCTCGTTCTTGTGCTGTTCCATTTTTCTCCAATTTTTCTCCCCTTTCATTGTCTTTTTATTTTCTTATTCCTCCTCTTTGTTGTTCCCCTTCATCGTCTTGACCAGTTTTAAGGTTACGGTACCAACAAGCACCTAGAGAAGCTGATAGGCGCGTATGTAGTCAGTGAGTTCGTCTGCTTTTGGTAACCTGAAGGTTTATTGGCATGTGCACAAGAGCCTACCACTGGATTCTGATTTGAGCCACTTCATTTTAGCCCCCGCGTTTACATTCCCTTTTCTTACGATATGTTAATGTTTTTTCATATCAATATTATCTTTTCGTCTGTTCGTATCTCCCAAGTGTTGTTTCCCCTTCAGGCTGCCTAGTTCGAATACTGTATGGACAGATCATCTAGCCCGTGGTTGCAAGTTTTCCATACAGATTTTCTTCCGGATATAATCACCCTAATTGTATTTGGTAAAATATATTTAGGGGTATATGGGAGGATAATATTAAAATGTATCTTCAAATGCTGGATGGGGCACGTGGACTGGTTTGGTCTGGCTCTGGACGGAGACTGGTTGCGGGCTATTGTGAATGGGGTAATGAATCTCGGGGTTCCATAAAATGCGGGTAATTTCTTGACTAGTTCAGGACCTATTAAAATACTCTGTTCCAGTGAGTTCATTAGTAGTCCCTGTAATTAATTCACTCTGAAGACATGTGGGAGAGTGGAGGTAGAGCGTTCATACCATCGGCGTTAGATGGAAGTGGGTTCTAAGCACCACACGTCGGCCTTTTCAATGCAGGGGATTGATTCATTGGCGCTTACTGAATAGGAGGTTAAGCGGACTCAAAAGCCGGCCTGGACATCGTGGGGCTTCTTCAATTTTCTTCAACCTCAGATAAATTTCAAATTAGTTATACGGACTAGGCTGCCTGCTTGGCAACCAAGATTTCCAACAGGGATGAAAGATCTTTATCTGCTTGAAAGTATCCAGATCGGTTCTGGGGTCCACCCAGCCCCATATTCAATGGGGCGGGGGGCTCTTTCTATGGGGTAAAGCGGTCGAGGCGTGAAGTTTACCAATCACCTCCATTTAGCTCTGAGATTAAGAAAGAGTAGCGTTATATCTCCACTCGATCCATTAGCTTTCATGGCGTGACAGTGGCATTTTTAACTTACTTGTTAGAACGTAATGCGACTTTGAAATAATTATACATTGTCTAATCAAGCACGCTGTTAAATTTATTATTGTAGCTTTGTCATTTCACAGGTAACATGTCGCGAAAATTTAACGTCGCGAATATTAAAGCCTGCTGATGAATGCAACCAAGAATCAGCTTTGTCAGTTGTCTCATCTACCGCTTTTTTTAAATAATATAAGTTTAACCTTTTGGCGCCGGAATTGTTTTTTTTTTAATTTAGCACACTCTGTATATAAAATATGAATAAAACAGGAACCAAATACGTTAGAATTATGAAACAAACTGCATTTTGAAGAGAAAAAAAGGAGAGTATACACCATGTTTAAAATATTCAGTACCTATAGTTGTTGAATAAATATATAAAATGCAACGTTTAGAGGTTAGCGGTGCGGTACGACCACTATAGTGGTCATTAGGCGTCAAAGGGTTAATGGCCACAATTTCTCATTCAAATAATTACTGTTGCTAAGTTTGGTAACAAATTTGTGAGGTATAGCGAGAAATCTTTGGTGTGATGAAGGAAATATCGCCGCATTGTTGGAAGTGTCAGAGACAGCCGCTGTGTTGAGGCACGCTGACAGTCATCTGCTTTCCTGTGCTGACATTGTACCCTGCTGTAAGCTGTAAAGTCGAACCATCTCATCGCAATCGATAGAACACAATCGCCAAGAACTGACTCGCGATAGTTTGCGTAATCTCCCCTTTTCCCCTCTTCATCTCCCTCTCCTTAGGGAACGCATGAAATTATCTCCGTAGGGGGAAAACATCATGCCCTTGACCTTGTAAAGTTCCATGGAATATTTTGTCGAGGCAAGGTTACTCCAAACTTATCTTATTTCATCCCCATAAAGCAGAAAGCAGAATGTTCCACGACGTAACAGAAACCTTGTTGCTATTTGAAACAGCGGCTCATCGAGAAAGGGTTATATGGGTGCCAGGGTGACAGCGTGGAATTGTGGGATTACCGTCGAGGTTAATTAAGACGGGCACTGAGATAGGCCAGCCTTCTTCACTTTCTTTTTTCTGGTTTTCTCCACATTTCCGTCTCTTATGTGGTTGCTAGGCGACCGTACTCATTTTATAGTACATAAAAGCGACCTATGTTTGCCCTTTTGTCGTTGATTGTCAAACTCTTAGTGCATGACGTGATTACTATGAGGCGCCACCGCAGCATGTAATATAAAACTGGTCAAAGATGATTTATTCTAAATTCCTAAGACAGTTACAATAAATAAGCAAGTTTTTTTTATTGTTTCAGTGCACTTTTTACGGAAAATAATGGAAGAATAGACACTTTACTAGTATGAACATTTCATTCTCTATTTTATATTTTGTTGACCGTGCATCTTGGTATGATCGTTTTAAATAACCAACTTGACGCACAATTTTTCATGTATGTTTATTTCTATTCTCGACATGTTTCGGGCAGCCATGCGCCCATCATCAGGAGAATTATTGTATCAATGCGACACCTGGTCTATGTCACTGTGTAGATGGCTCTCTAGTATGGATCACTCTGTGTAGATAACCGTCTGGTATGCATACCAAACGGTCATCTACACAGAACTTTTGGAGGCCTGTTACAATTTATTTGTCAGATGCAGGCTACGTAAACAGCTCACTGGAAGATAGCAATAATGGAGAATCGAATTTTCTCTGTACGTAAATTTACCCACCAGTCTCCCTTATGACCCCATTTTTTTGTTCTAATTGTCTTTCTGAAAATGTCTAGATTTGCTGTCGTTGTAAAAGGTCATCTTTTACATTGTCAGTGTTGAACGTACAGTTGCCATAGCCTCTACCGGCTTCGCTGTACATGCCGACTCCTTTGACGGCGTCTGTGACTATGATGACAATGGTTGTGTTGGTGGTGATGTTGATAAACAGGGGTGCACAAATCAACTGGTGCCAGATCACCGGAGCTACTAAATTTTGTACGGTGTCTCCTAATATTTATGAGTTCGCAATATGGCCCCTGTTTAATGCCACTCTTCTGGCTTTTAGAATTTTGAGGTCGACCCTAATTTTTGGAGGATTCGCAAACCCCGGATTATTATTATTATTATTATTATTATTGTGGTTTTAATTATGCGGATTAGTGTTACGTTGATGACTGTTCTCACTGGTTGTTGTGGTAATGTGGTATGTGACTGGTGATCGTGTTTTTGGTGTTTGTGATAAGTTCATTGGTTTTGCTGGTTGTTGTGACCGTGCATGTCAATTTATATTTCTTAATTTTTCACCTTTATTGCTCCTATCAGCAGCCGAGTTTATGTGTTGTGAATAAGGCTGTGGCGGTAGGCAGTATTCTCGAGTGCTACGTAGATAAAGCCTATTTGCTTCCCAGATTATCAAGGGTATTTCGTATTCCGGAATTTGCGTGGATAACCCGAGGAAAGCCACGAAACTATCAGTAGAACCAAAAACCTGGCCGAGATTTTATACGCGTGTCTCTCGGATGCAACTCTAGAGAGACACCAACCAGCGTGGTCCTGAATGCGAAGCAAGAGGACGAACACGTGACAATGAGCTATTCGTGGATTCGAACTCGGAGCGCACAGCTCGACAACTCGAACCCATTTGTCCCTCACGTTGAGTCACGCCGCCCTCTGTGATCGAAGGCCGCGATATTGGGAACTAAAAATCAGCGCGTTTTGCCCTTGAACACGTGCGGGAGATAGCACACACGAGTCCCGTCCTACAGTCTGTGAATTGCCAAGTGGTCCCTGAATCTTGAAGTGCACACCCGGTAAACAAACACACCATATATAAAGACTTTGTAATGTATGTGAGAGAATTGATGAAAAATGTAACACATGTGGCGTATATGCGTGGAAGAGCGTCACATGTCACAAGCTGGACATGCTGTCACTAGGCCTTCGTATTGTCCTTAAAAATAACCTCTACGTCAATCGAGCTAGTGATCGCTCTTCCTCTTCCTTTACCCTTTCTGCTTCGAATATACCTGTGGTTCCTTTCCCTCCTTCCAACATTTTTCTCCAGATTTGATTTTCTTGCTCTATTTATTTCACGATTTGGTGCTCTTCATTCTTTCGTTGTTTCGCGCTTCATGTAAAAGCTTAATTTAATTTTGGTTTGCTTATTACGCAGTATGTTTCTTTCAAATTTTATTTCCCTTTACATTACAATTCCTCCCATCGTTTGCTTCTATTTGTTCTGCTTTTCTATCTGTTTTCTTCAGATTTATTTTGCCTTTAGTTGGTTGATTTATTACGTAACTCGTTTGCTCTCCTTTTACCCAGGATTTGGTTTATCTATAAGCTGTAACTTTATATGTGTGTATAAGCTGACATTACTAATTGTGTAACTTACATACCGTTCAGAATCCAAGATCAGCCAATAGCGTAATTTAATAGTTTATTTATCTGGAACTTCGCCTTGAAGAATTAAGTAGAATAATTAATACCTTATACATGTAATCAGATTCCGCTTCAAGACCCTAATATGAAGCGGGATTTTCCATCTTTATGTAGAAACTTTCGCACATATTCCATTCAGCCGTATAGAAAAGTATGGTTATTCTAACATTTATTTCAGATAGACATAAGGATATTTTTCGAACTTAGCGATGGTGTAACGTGAAATCGAATGTTCGACTACAAATGCAGGGTATGAAATAAATAAATATCAGCAGAAATCTCTCTTGACGTTTTAATTTCAAAGTGGTTTTATTGTGGTGGCATTTGGTGTTGTAAATATGCATTAAAATTTGCGGAAGAAACTTATGAATGATTTGTATTACTCTTACAAAATACCCGTCTTGATACAAATATTAAGTTTTCCTGAAACAGAACACAGCCGAAAACACCCGCATCTTCTTAAGCTCATGTTAGTAGTTCTCTTGGAACTGTCTTGCGAGAATAATCGTCCGGAAACGGGATTTGTATTTTTTACTTACCGAACGATGCTTTTTCATATACAGGGTTATTCAAAATGATTGTCGGGGTTTTAACAACTTTTCGTACACAATACACTTGAGATAGGAGTATATGTATTTTTTTTTGTGTGTTTAATAGAACACCACTTCAAGTTTTTGTTACATACCTTGCAGGTGCTCTTTGAGAATTTCTAGATCCATCGGTGCAACTACATACTGCTATCTCAAGTGTATTGTGTATGATATACTTGAGATAGGAGTATGTAGTTGCACCGATGTATCTAGCAATTCTCAAAGAGCTCCTGTAAAGTATGTAACAAAAACTTGGAGTGTTGTTCTATTAAATAAAAAAATACATATACTTCTATCTCAAGTGTATTGTGTATGACAAGTTGTTAACACCCCGACAATCATTTCGAATAACCCTGTATATACGTTATATATAAACGTGAAGGTAAAGTGATCCCGTTACAGGCCCGGTGTGGCTCAGAGGGTGGGTAGAGGTATAGCTCTACTCTTCCATTACCGCGGCACTAGAAGGGGGTGAGTGGTCAGCAGCACGTCCCGGTCACACTCTACCCCCGGGAAAGACCCGGTACCCATTTTACAGGAAGCTGAGTGGGCTCCAAGGCCGGTCTGGGTGGGCGGAAAATCTCGTTCCCACCGGGATTCCATCCCGGACCGTCCAGCCCGTAGTCAGTTGTTCTGCCGACTGAGCTATCCGACGCGCACACACACACACACACATATATATATATACACACACACGTTTTATACTATTCTGTGGCGTGGTGAGTGTATCTGATTATATGGGGAGGATATGGAAAGATACGGTAATGGTTGTTTTTAACTACTACCCGAGATTTGGACTGGAGGGTTGGAAAAAACCACGAGAATTTTGTGGAAAGGCGAACTTGGAGCACAGATTCTAAGGCGGAACATCCTTAAAATGTAGCAGTGTGTCGAAGTTCAATTTATTGTAATAATCACACAGAGTAGTGCATACTTGGCATTGAGAGAGGAATACTGCAACTTGTGCGCTTCTTGCAGGTTTTGTAATTGTTACATTGGCACAGTCTCGGACGAATTGTGGTACAATGTTGCAAGTTATGATCCTGTGGTTGTGGGTCACTACACATGATTTGAGCTGCACTAAGATAACAGTTGCAACTTGCTGTGGCCTGCTGCGCGTGGACTGAGGACGCCTCTGTGCTGCCTGATGCATTAAGGACATGCAAGGCCGAAATTATTTCTATATTCCCCTCCTGCTCGAAAAAAAAAATTAGCTCAAAATTTACATTTCTTGTATCAAGCTTTTAACATTTACATCAGCGGCGTAGATAAACCCTCGTCTCACCCTCCACGACTAGACAATCACATGCCCCCAATAACTATTAGTGAAGTTACCCGCAGATTTTATAACAGCGATCTAGAAATAATTTTATCGTAAAATATGCCAGAACGGAATCCAGTCCGAACCAACCCGTAAGAGATTTTAGTGTTCTGTAAGTATGCCGCCCCCTCCTCCCCATTCCGGAGCCACGGGGCCCGCCAGCGCCGCGGGGTCCCTGCTTGCTTATGTACACCCATGATTTATATCGAATGAAACTACTTGTAATAGTGACTGAGCTCAGAACATTGGCATGTCGGCCTTGCCTTCAGAAAATACCGGGTTTGAATTTTGTCTGGGGCAAGACTATCTTATAGGAGTTTAGCGTGCTTGTATCAGTTCGAAATGATGAAGGCGATCGCCATTTATCACCCAGTTATTTGCACTTCGGACTGAATACAAATTACTCCATTTCGTTCCACGACTATATTAACCCTGTAAAATTCAGTGGTTGCTCTACGTACTGCCAAATTTAACATTTAAAGTTTCAGCCCTGTGCCCGCAGAGCGCCTTTCTACTTTTTTCTTTGTATCGCTCTTAGAACAAGTTGTGATTATTTCTCCACGCCATTATTAACTTACTAGGGGACCGCGGTAGCACAGTGGTTAAGGTGTTGTGCTACAAATCGGAAGGTCGGTGGTTCGGTTCCAGATGGTGTCACTGGAATTTTTCATCGACATAAAATCCTTCCGATCGCACTATGACCCTCGGGTCGACTCAGCCTCTAACAGAAATGAGTACCAGGAGTATTTCCTGGGGTAACGGCGGCCGGTGCGTAAGCCTGACAACCTACCACCACCCTGTACCGTTGTCACGAAATCTGGGGACCTTAACTTCTTGGAACCCTCTGGGTCTGTCCAGGCCTGTAATGAGAATGATTTAGTATTAACTTACTAGTTTTTAGAGCCGAGGCGGGCCTTGTTTGCTGCGGGGTGACAACAGGCTCTAAAATCTGTGTCGATTCACCTGCATGTTGCTCTTACCATAAGGACAAAAGGATGAAGTCTGAAAACCAAAAAAGCGGCGCTGTTAAGTAGGACACGACCACTTCATCCACCTTCTTTTAATTTCCCTGAACAAGATCGTCTTCCCGTATCTTTCGGTGCTAAGTAACATCTGCATTTGATACTACGTCTTTAAATAACATATGATCCATCAATTTAAATATTACTTCGCCACGTACAACAAGTAAGTTAGTTTGTTAGGTATCTAATTTACTAAGTGAGTAATTAATTACTTTATCTCGCTGTATTGTTCGCGAATGCTTCCGGTGTTAACTTTTGTGCGAAACGTCGTCTTGAACTACGTTCCGTCTCACATTATACCCCTTATGAGATCACCGTGCTCTCTGGGTGTCTCAACGCTGAACAGTGTGACAACTTTTCACTAATTTTCGTACGAACACTGTGCCATTGAAGGATAACCAAATTTCATGCATTTTAATTTCCTGTACTCGGTAGTAACAACATGGCCAACTGGCGAAACAAGAGTGGCACTTGAGGCCCGTAAAATCATATAAAATATGAGGTCTGGGGAAAGTGTGAAATCTTTGTTAAGGTAATATTTTTGTCAAACATAGAATAACATTAACATATTTTGGGCTTTCGGTTGTGTGGCGGTAGGTAATGAGCCATCGTAGCAAGGCTCATGTACATAGTACTCTCTAGATCATTAAGACACTTACACGTCTAAGAAATACAATTAGAAACTTGGCGACGATGCGTAACTTTGAGGTTAGAGTATATCCGTCAAATTACTGTAGTTGCTGCAGAATTTGGTCAGTGATATATAATTAAAAAAAAAACACACACACCAACAAATGCAGTTGGATGTATGAATACAATTTTAATACATAGTAATCACCGACATGTTTCAGCCACTCTTGTTACAATCCTCATGTTGGTGAGAAGAAGAATACAAATATAATTATTATGTGACGCAATCACTCCAAAGTTAAAAATCTACAATTATGTAATTACTATGTAATAAAATTACATTCATACATTCAAGTGGGGCCGCGGTAGCACAGTGGTTAAGGCGCTGTGCTACAAATCGGAAGGTCGCTGGTTCGATTCCAGATTGTGTCATTGGAATTTTTTATTGACATAATCCTTCCGATCGCACTATGGCCCTGAGATAGACTCAGCCTCTAACAGAAATGAGTACCAGGAATATTTCCTGGGGGTAAAAGCGGCCGGTGCGTAAGCTGACAACCTTACCACCATCCTGTGCCTTTGTCACGAAATCTGGGAACCTTAACTTCCTGGAACCCTCTGGGCCTGTCCATGCCTGTAACGGGACGGCTTTACCTTTACATTCAAGTGCATTCGTTATTTTAAACAATTATAAATGTGATTAATACACGGAACATGGAACATATTAAGTTGTGTTTAATGAGTTTTTTCCCAGAAGCAAAACGACAGTAGTACTAGTAATAGGCAATGTGGACGTGGAAATAAATGCAATAAGAACATTAAGGTCTATGAGTTATGCACGGAAATTATGTTGTAAATTACTATCGTAACTTTCAACAGTATGGTCTCCAAAAAAATAAATATAATTTAATATTTTACAGCATGATAAAATTGTAGAATGTACAGTGAAATGCTTTAACAGGAGAGACGTTTCCTGATTGGTCTTGGGTCGTTGAACTTACACGCGTGTAATGTGGTGGCGAATGTAGCACAACCCGGCAGTTCGCGTCAGGTATCCCAGGCATGTAAATTCCTGGACATCAGGCACACATTTCTCTTTCACTGGACTTCAGATTAAATAAGAGTACTGAACTACTGTCATGTGGGCCTCTTAGTTAACTGAAACTTTCTCACAAGTGAATCGTCTCAATGAACTCATAGATCAGGGTCCTTGTTGACAGGCTAACGGTTCCACAGCTAGTCAAGAAATCCTCCACAATTTATGGTATCCGAAGTTTCATTACCGTGTCTATAAAATTCCGCCACCTGTCCTTGTCCTTAGCCAGATAGATCCACTTCACGCCCCACATCATATTTCTTGATAATTCACTTTAATATTTTGTTCCCATCCACGCTTCTGTCTAACAAGCTGTCTCTTTACCCCCAGGTTTCCCCACCATAAGCCTAATATGCACCTCTCTCCATACGTGCCACATACCCAACCCCTCTAATCTGTTTTTCTTTGATCGCCCTAATAATGTCTGGTGGGAAGTGAAAGCCGTAAAGCTCCTCATTGTGAAGTTTTCTCCATTTTCCTCCTACTTCCTTCCCCTTATGCCCAAATATCTTCCGCAGTTCCATGTTCACGAAAACATCCTATGCTCGTCACTTAATATCACAGACCGCAAGTTTCGCTGCCATACAAAACAGCAATAAATTTATGAATCTTTATGATTGAATGTTCACCTTTTTGATAGCTGCAGTGATCAAACTGACCAATGTCACCATTATGAAGTGATGTCCATGTACAGGGACAGTTTTATCTTCATCAGGTATCAAGGTCTCCTATTCTGGATTTCACCGGTCATCGGTTACGACGAGGAACTGGTAGCCCTGACTGAGGGTATTTTGTTTTAAGAGGACCGGCCAGAAAATGCTACAGTGTATCGATTTTGGGTCTTTTTTCAATTGTAAAAGAACAGTTCATATTTATTTAATTTGCACATCAACTAATGCACATACATAAAACTTTTTAACATTAAAACATTTAAAATCGCTCTAACATGTTTCGATCATAATATCTTCTTCAGGGAGCGACACTGTTCCTTGCTAAAATTACGTTTTTTAAAAAACATTCACTGGTTAATTTCCTTATATTAACTCGGTGCAGGGGCAGCATGTATTGTGTAAGTCGTACGCCGCTGAGAAAGCGCCTTACTATGTGTGTCGTGTGATTTTAGCAAGGAATAGTGCAGCTCCCTGAAGATAATTTTAGGATCGAAACATGTTGGATCGATTTTAAATGTTTTAACATAAAAAAAATATGTATGTGCATTAGTTGGTGTGCTGACTGAATGATTACGAAATGCACGGTGCAATGATCAAGGTAGTTGATATCTAATTGCAGTGGTTGTACTGCTATTGCACTACTGTTCCACCCAGTCGTGCTACAGTTCAACATTCATCGTATCTTGAGACCAGCTTCCTTGTTCCTTGTTTATGGCGCAGTTCCTTGTTCAGTGTTATCTATCGGCCTTCGTGTCGGAACGTTTGCCACCTCTCGATCGTCTTTAAAATTTGTGGTCGCCAAGAGTTTACGTCAATCCTGTAAACGGACGATAATCTCTCGGTGGCATATTCCCCTGATATAATTACAATCAGCGTAGGTTACTGACTTACCAAATTATACGCCATATAAAATTAATTTCTATTCGACCTTCTTATCAATACAAACTGCTAGTGCTCCTTTATGCTTGCCGCATTCTGTCTTACGACAGGTCCATAGCTTCTTCCACAGCGACTTCTCCACAAAGTGCGGTCTAGTGCTTCCTCTTTCACTTTTCAGTACTTCCCTGTGTCCGTAAGATCAAGCTGTAGCTATTATTGTGTGAAAATTAACTCTTGTCTTCTTTAGCATGGCAGACGTCTTCACATATTAGCAGTGTAAAAGTACAAATTCTTAAATAAGAATGTAGACCAACTGTGAGAATTGAGGTTCTCACAGCCGTCGGTGTTGCTGAAGATCTAGGTCTTGTGGAACAAAAGCCGTGTCGACTGGTCGGTCACTGCGTACCGACGTCGTCAGGGCTACTTGATCCTGACTGGACCGTTTGACCCTGGCAATGAAGGCACTATACAAGGTCTGTAAATAAAGTAATGAGACTGATTCAATATAACTCTGTACTTACTTTTAAACTACAAATCGAGTTTGTCCACTTCAAAATAGTTCCCTTAGGAGGCTACACACCTTCGGAG
>Ga0123355_10015534_pt1 | contig 11969 bp, 5 predicted proteins | sample TergutEmb28metaG_3_FD_89872 | JGI IMG/M metagenome (GOLD analysis project Ga0123355, IMG submission 89872) | Embiratermes neotenicus P1 segment gut microbial communities from Petit-Saut dam, French Guiana - Emb289 P1 | ecosystem: Host-associated > Arthropoda: Insects > Digestive system > Gut ... | reverse complement strand
TGTTTTTGGGGTTTCCTTTTTGCTTTTTTTTTTTTCTTTGCTGGTGTACTTGTGCCGGGTTTTCTTTTGTCCGTTTTTTGGGGGGGGGGGGGGGCGGTCTGTTACTTTCTTTGTCTCCTGTCACTTGTCTTTATCTTCGTCCCGCTTCATCCCCCCCCCTCTAACCCCCCTTTTTTCCCATTTCCGTCATATTTCAAGTTCTTCTCACTGCTGCCACCGTTTTATTACCCCGTAGTAATTGTCGTGATATTTCTTCCGAACGCGAAGAGACATGACACTTCGAAATATCGGCCCACCTCGGCTCATTAAACACAGGCTTGAACTGCAAGGCTTCTGGCGCTACGGTCCTCAGTTGCTGAAGATGCGATAGTTCTCGTTTCCATTGGACGATCTGACAAAGCTATGCGAGAGACTTTGACTGTCATCACAGAGATCTCACTGGAACAGAAATTGAGGTGCTGGCCGCAAAGGCATCTGTCAAGACACATTTGTGGGATGAATTGAAGGGTGGAGATTGTGTTGGGTGTAGATGAAGAGGAACTGCAGACTTAAGCTCATATTGATGAAATTAAAAAATGATGGAGGATGGGACGAGGTGGGCAGGCATTCTGAAAATACAACGTGGCGATCGACTGTGGCCTTAGAAATGTTACCGAAGGTAAGGGAGATTGCTGTGGGTCATCGGTTGTGGAGACTGCTCGGGAAGAAGGCTGTACCGCCCTGGTAACTGGAGGCAGCATGTGCGATTGGACGCATTAATGAAAGTGAAGTCAACTTAACACTAAGGGGTATTCGTTCTGTCGACGGAAATGAGACCACGACCCTAATGCCGGGTCTTCCGTTGTGGTCAGCGGTGGGCGCCACGAGTAGCGTCGGAAATTGAGCGGACTCGAAACTTGGCGACTACAAAACGCATGGAGAAATGAGAAAATGCGCCGCGACATAAGATACGAGTACCGAAGCGGAATGACGTGGGATTTGGTGAACTGATTAGCAAAGAACATGAGCAGCGAGGATTATCAGCGTCGATAAAACTGTACGAGTACACGCCTTGAAGGAATGTGGCGATGATTGGTCTGCTTCACGCCCCGCTCGCTGTACACCACAGTAAACATCCCGTTTTTGTTGTTGAATAGGCTGGGTGTACTTCAGGTGCAGTCTCGAAAATGTGGAAAAAAGAAGTCGCTTGTCTCTTGCACCCAACAAACCGTAGCCTGACCACTGTGCCAACCACGCTATCCCGGCTTTCGTTGGAGTAAAAAACGTTAAAATTCAGGAGTTAGGTGCTGCATGAAAGCTGAACGGCTGTGTATAGGAATTGAGCGATTTCCGAAAATACCTAACCTGGAAACAGATGCAGTATAAATCACGAGTGAATAGAACAGGTGTGATGCGAGAACATGTTTCGTAGGTAGAATCTGATTATGGCATCTGAGAAGAACAGACGTTGTTATTACGAGCAGCGTATGAATTTAATCTGTAAACTGAGCAGCGTGAAGCAATTTGCGGGAACGGAACTAGCAAAACGTAGGACATTTAGCGCACGGTGTTGGGACATTGAAGCTGAACAACGTAGTCATGTTCCTTGGTAGTTTGTGCTCGTAAACGTCCCAAATCCTGCATCAAGCGCCTAGTTAACGCCGGTTCTGATGGAAGATAAGCTGTAAGTTATGTCTCATAAAATACGCCTCCACTAAAGCCAAGAATCTCGAGTCAGTAACGGAAGTTTGTCATAAAAATCCAGTAGCCTTAATAACGCCATGAAGTTGTAGTTAAAGGTTATTGGTCTTGTCTGATACGTAGTACGAGGGAGTGCTGATAAGTCCTTAGCCCGACCTACTTCCCGATGTCGTAGGACGGAATCGATAGTGTCGTTGGAAAGAGGGGTCTGTTCATGTACCGAATTGCAAGTCTTTTCTTATTACAGAGGCTGAAAGGAAGCATGTCAAGCGGCACGCGCGATTTCAACAACGTGGAGACGCGAACTGGCATCAAGTTATATATTTTTTTTTTCTTGCAAGGCGAAGCCCCGAAGGAAATTCACGCAATTCTCACAGAAACATTAGGGGAACATGCACCATCGTATGCCATCGTCAAAAACCGGGTGGCCCAGTTTAAACGTGGTGATTTTTCCACCTGTGATGCGCCTCGTCCTGGACGACCCAAAACAGTGACCACCCCGGAGATTATTGAGCCAATTCACGAGCTAATCTTGGAAGATCGCCAAATTTCGCTAAATCAATAGCTGAGAAACTGGTCATCTCACGTGAGCGGGCTGGGTCCATCATTCATGAAGATATGGACATACGCAAGCTCTCCGCGAAGTGGGTCCCGAAATGCCTGAACGCGGATCAAAAACTTCAACGGTGCTAATCGTCTGAGCAACTCTTGGAATTTTTTCCGGCGCGATCCAAATGATTACCTGTCGTGATTGGTGACTGTGGACGAAACCTGGTTATATCACTATGACCCAGAGACAAAACAACAATCAATGAAGTGGTGGCATAGCGGATCACCCCGCCCCAAAAAATTCCGAGTGTAAAAATCCGCTGGGAGAAGTTCTCGCCTCGAGTTTTTGGGATAAAGACGGCATCCTCATTGATTATCTTCAAAAGGGCCAAACTGTCAACGCGGAGTATTACTTATCTTTGCCGGTGCAATTGAAGGACATTTGGAAGGAAAAACGCGGCGGGAAGTTCACCAAGGAGTTCTTGTTCGTGCACGACAATGCCCCGTCTCACCGGGCAGTTGCAACCCAGACGAAACTGGCCTATCTGGGCTTCTAATGTCTTGATCATCCACCCTGTTCTCGGGATCTGGCCCCGTCGGATTACCACCTGTTCCCTGGCCTGAAAAAAACAATTGAAAGTTCTCCATTTTTCGTCCGACGCGGAGGTCATTGCTGTCGCGGGGATCTGTTTGGACGGACAGCCTTCTGATTTTTTTTTTGAGTGGCTTGAAAAAGTTAGAGCAACGAGTTAAGAAGTGTATTGAGCTTCGTGGGGAGTATGTTGAATAAATCCCGAGTTTGGTCGCTGTAGCTTGTTTCCTTCCTGGTCGGACTAAGGACTTATCAGAACCCCTTCGTAGTCATGCGTGCTGTTGTGCTCATATTTCGTTCATCGAGAGGTTTGTTCTGAGTTCTTCCAGAAAATTGCTAGCATGAATTGAATTGAATTAACGGTATTTGGTTTCGAGCCCTTCCGGACCCGATGCACCTAGGCCTTAGGACAGGCCCTTTGTGCCCCATGTTCTGTAGTAAATTAGAGGAGCCCTGTTCCTTTGGCAAAGTTCCAGATGGCCCCTATACTTAGTTCCCTAATATCCTCAGGGTCCAAAAAGAAGGAACCCAGATGTGTGTGTCTGGGTGAAGCCAAGGCCTCACACTCACATAAAATGTGGTTTCCTCTTCAGTACCACATTTCATACAAGTGGGGTTATTACTCAGCCCCATTATATATAAATGTCTTCTCAAGGTGTTATGTCCAGTAAGCAGGCCAATAACAACCGTGGATTGTTTCCTATTAAAGGACAATAATCGGGCCCTTGTAGCCAGGTCAGGGCCAGAAATCAAAAGAGACCATCTTAAAATTACGACATGACCACTGTCTTCAAGAGTCTGCTGAATTTACCACTCACACTATTTCTTATGACAGTACGAACTGTAATTTTGTTGCCCAAACGCGCCTTTAAATCAGATAAGGAACCGATCACTCCTGCACATTATGTCTGCCGTTTACACAGGTTTCTGTAATGATTTTTCGTTTTCAGAGACTTCTATTGCTGAACGAGTATTTAGTGTGATTCGTGTTCAATGAATGCTGTATTTATGGTCTTGTAGCCTTTCTGTGTGGAGAAAAAATAGACTCCAGGCACAGTTTGATATCCGGTAACTAATATTCATCCACCCTGAACCCGCATTTCCGTCTGAACGCAGTGCACACCGCATCTCGCCCGTCTGGTTAAGGGGCAAATACTCTAAGATTTCGCATGAGTGACAGCGCACGGATTTGTTCGCCTTATCCGGCGAATGTGATTGAGTATATTTAAGAACAGGGTGCCGAGGAGTGTAAACGGACGTAGAAGAGAGGAAGTTTTTCGATCAAAATTCTGAATAGATTTCTTATCTACCGCTTGAGTTCTGCATGTACCACCCACCCCGCCTCCAGTGCTTTCATCTTCCTAACATAGAGTAGAACGATCAGACCCCTTCATTATGTAGCCTACTTCCCTTCAGCCTCCTGTTAAAGGCTTTCCTTGCTTGAAGACAGAAGCAAAGCCGGCTTCCGAAACGTCTTGCTTTATTAAAAAACTAGACTACGGGCAAAGTCAAAACGTACGATCGTGTCGCTGTATCCTAGTGGAACGTCTACCGCCTCTGTCAGAACCAAGTCCGAGCAAATAGATTCCCACAGTCCTTCCCATAGTGCTCATCAGGGAGCCACTCTTCCATGAGGCGGCAGGGCGGCGGCGGGGGGGGGGGGCTGTGGGTTTAAAATACCCAAGTTTAGGAAGCAGACCGAATCCCTAGTCGAGGTGGGAGTTATTGTCATAATGCTACAGAAATTTGGCCAGCAGTTGTCCCTACGCCTAAGCACTACGTCACAAAGTCGGCACGTGGAGTAAGTCCTTGTGCGCGACATGAAGTTACTGTATCGTGGTAATTGGTGCACGTCCCTCCCCGATCGCTTTACCCGTTGGCAGAGAGCCCTTGGTATCCCCTGGAGAGGAAGGAGGCTTTGTGGGCCCCAGAAGCTGTCTAATTCTTAACCTCGGCATTATATGGATGTGAGTGGTTAGCTTCACACTCCGGCCGGTTTAGTCTTGATACCCTTTTCGTCACACCCGTTCTGAATGTGGTGGTGAAGGCAAATATTTGTGTGTTAGTGACGGTTAGGATGGTGTGCGTGTGCACTAGGCTGCGTGACTGTGCGGACAAAACGGCAGTGGTGTGTAGACCGTAACAGTTGCTGCGTGAGAAATGACATTTTGAAACTGCTTAACATATTCCGCTTTTACGGCTGATTATAGTGATTCTAGAAACGAATAAACTTCCGTGACCAACTGAGTAATTCTGAACTTTCAATACAGAAGGTCCCTCGCGTAGTTAGTCGTTCTGCTGCAGGTCGGTCGCGTTCTTGCACGTACTTTCTGGGTTGTCATCACGCTCCTGCTGCCGACCTGCGGTGAACTCCATCGACTTCACATTTCATTAGCAGCGGGGTGGAAAGTATCCATGGCAGGGGTTTTTGTCCATACTAGCAGGGGAATAAAAATGAATTAGACCCCTACTTGGTCCAGAGATGCAGAGTGGATTTTACTCTTATGCGTCTACACACAGTAAGGCTGCACAGAGCAGCGTGCATTTTCCTGTTAAGCCCAGTTAATTAATCACAAGTCTCTTAAGAAGGTGAGTGCGGTAAAGGTAAAGTTTTCCCGTTACAGGCCCGGTGTGGCCCAGAGGTTGGGTAGAGTATAGCTCTACTCTTCCATGACCGCGGCACTAGAAGGGGGGTGAGTGGTCAGCAGCACGCCCCGGCCGCACTTTACCCCCGGGAAAGACCCGGTACCCATTTTACAGGAGGCTTCACGTACGGAGAAGTCTTGAACAGCTGTGGCCGAATAAAACAGAAATTCGTAGTGGCTGAAGTGGTGTGAAACCTCTCTTAGATTAAGGGAATTCTCAACAAAATTAGTTTTGATTCCTCCGTTATTCTTAACTATTGTGCCACGTCACTGCGTAGTTTTCCGACGTTTTGGGACAGCGTCGTTGTCCCATTTTAAAGGTTTATTGTGTAATGATTGTCTTCATTGGTGTTCGACCCTTGAAGATAGGACCGCCACGCTGTACCGAAACGTCGGGAAGCAATTACGCAGTGACGTACTTAGTATCGCAGAAGGATGGAAGTACGAACTGCACCTCTGCGATTGTTTGAAAACTAAAATAAAAGTGGGTCTGCGATCAGTAAGGGCGGACGAACGAACGGAATGACCCAATAATGTAATTAAAATTCTCCTATTCTAGAACAGGAGGAGTTGTCATAGGTGCGGGATTTCGTAAGTTACACCAACATCTGACACAAAATGACACAGTATCCGAGCGCAAGAGAAAATGTCTGTCCCAAAGCCTCCTAATCGACGACTTAAGTTTCTTTCCTCTGTCCTTCACCGTTTCAGTGCTACAGACGAGAAACTAGCGTTTGGTTCTCGAATTGTCTCTGCTATTTGTTGGTGTGAAGGAAATAAGTCATCCTGTGACAGTGAAAGGTAACTTTCAGTAACTTGGTACAAATGAAAGTTGTCACAAAGCTGCACCAACAAAAGAAGACATTTTTGTTGAAAAATCCCAGGAGAGGGTATGAAATACTGTGCTGCCAGTGTGTGTGTGTGTGTGTGTGTGTGTGTGTGTGTGTGTGCAGGCTTCTTGAAGAACCAACAGGGCGTAATAACGAGCTTCCACTTTGAGCAAACAGAGGAAGAAGACCACTCACTGCCTCTGTACTGAACTTTAGCATCGGCGGTGTGAGAAACACGAAATCATATTTCAGGGTACAGAGCTTTTATTGTTACTGGTGGCGCACTGAGCTAAGGATCGCGGGAATGGACTGGGTCTCTGACCAGCTGAAACCACCGAATTGTTGGAATTTTCATAATTTAACTTCCATTGGACGGAGAATGGCATACTAGAGCGAAGAAGTTATTATTTGTGCTGTCCGCCAGTTATTTTACAGTTTTTTTTTTAAAGGAGTGTGATTTTAGCGGGACACTTAAGACAGGCTTGAGCAGTGCTTTGTTGAGCCTGTATGAACACCTTACAAGGTAAGGTTCGAGATATCGATGCAGCTACAAACATTTCCTTTTTATATTTTTCTGGTGGCTATCGTCGGCAGTGTGTGTTCTCTGTGGGGTACTGTACAATCTAACTTGTTACTTGTCACTTACATGAACGTCAGTCGTCGGGATGTTAGTGTCATCCTCCATCACCTTTTGCCTCGATCTTTAAAATGGTCTTAATAAGTTAACATGCATTTTTCGATTTATGGCCTCCATTTAGTGGGCCTAGATGTTTTTCTTGTGTACTGTCAAGACCTGGACACATTTCCGAATCCCATTGCAGTGCCTATAGTCTTCTTTTAAGTCTCCTTACACCCCTATTCCTTTGAGGTCTGCGTAATATTGTTTTCTGTAGCTGTCCACTTCGCCGTCATCCGTTCCACTTGGGCTGTTCATTGCGTTCTGTATTTGAGAATGTCCACTGCTGTGACAGCCGCACCGAGTTTCTGATTGTTTCACTGCAAGTATGATCATATGGTGTATATGGAACAGTTGAGCGGGGAATTCCTTCTGCCGTACCTCCGGTTCATTTTATTCAGTTCATTTATCTGTCAATCGAATACGTAGTTTGAAGCATTAAAATTATCTAATCGCGTGATATTTTGAAATCGTGTTTAGCTTCAAGAAAACACCACATTTGATTACAGATTTTAGTAGGTTAATATTTAAGGACGCCATCTTTGTTGATTGTAAGAATCGAGCGAAGGCATAAAATACAGTCGGCAAAATTCAAGGGTACTGACCTCTAAACTACGCGGTATATGTAGTTTTCGCTGTGTTGTAAAGCGGTGAAACGTGGTATCCGCTGATATAACTGTGGTGTGAGGAGGTACAGTACATACATAGGTATAGTTATGTTGTAGAAAGATACAGAAAGGAGGGGGCAGTGGAATAGAAAGATGGACGGTTGTCAGTAGACTGCACACTAGGAGCCAGATCCCTGATGTAGGTGGAAGAGGAAGAATCGATTACTATCGAACCGCAGTAGCTTGTAATGGCGCGGGGTCCGTACTGTTTCTTTTCCATAAAAGGTGATCAGTTACACAGTTCATCACAAGCTATATGTCGTAATGTTTACAAGTTTCACTAGAACATTGACAGAAATCAAACAAGATCATGTGGAAAACGGTGACCATTCATCTCGCTTGTTTGATATATCGAATGACTGATTAATGTGTTTCGAGAGATTCTTGACTGTGGGACACACGTGATTTTGTTATACAGTTCAGGAGATCGCTCGACTCGCAGACATCGATTTCTCGAGTCTGGAGACGAACCTCAAAGTAAACACGTTATATACATGCCTGTCTAATGCGCGAGGTACACACACTTGAATCTGTCGTTACCATGACGACTAATGCAGCCACAATTTGAGGCTGTGCAAAAATGGCGTAAGTCAACGTTTTTATGGAAACAGAGCAGTCTGTGTCCTCTAAGGAGGGACAAGACACCCTTGTTCTCGTCTTAACCTTATGAATAGAGTCTGTGTTGCCACACTTATGTGCAGTTTGTATAGAAGCGTGGGAAACTCGAGTCGAACTAATCTACACTGTCCATGTCTGAGTCCGAGTGTTCTTACTGATTCCTCTTAACGTCCTTCAATTATGTAACATTTGTATGAAGAAGAATCAACATAAATCCGCCGGAGGGCAAATAGCGACGACCATTTGGTGTATTTGCAATTTACTTTGTGCAACGCAGTGCACAATCACAACCCCCTGCTCTCATGCAGTGAGCTCTTCGGTGGCCCAAACAGTCTGTTGTCGGTATTTTTACTTCTACCCTGAAAATGAAAGAATATTCCTGAAATGTTACACCGCTTTACGTTCCAGAATAATCTGAATTAGATTCTACATAGCCAACTGTAAAACTATCTCTCGAGCATTGAATTTAATTTTTATTGTCCCTAATTTATAACTGAAGTTCATATGGACTCCATTTCCCATTTCCTGTTTTCTCACGCCAAACAGCATTTGTTTTTATGTAGATTTGTATTAATTAGCGTTTCCCTTCATCAAATCAACAAACATTCTGAACTGCCTGTAGCGAGCACAACGATATTTATTTGCAGCGTCGAAGTGCGTGATATATTTTAGATTAGGCCATAAATTTAAGCGAGTTATTTTTTTCGTAGCGAGGAAAAGTTTGCAGGTTTGAAGACATGGGCGTCCAACCTTCTTTTGGCAGAGGATCGCAGCCGTTATTGCGGGGTGTTTCGTGGGCCGCGTGGAAAAATAACACGTGATATGCCTAACCGCCTAAGTTACTGTGCAATGTTCATAGTATACTGAAACTTATAAGTGTGGCCGCGGGCCGTCGGTTTGAGACCCGTGCTTTAGAGCCTAGGGGTTATGTGGCGTACTGCCAGGTTTGACATTCTAAAACTCTACGTTCTGCCCGCATAGTGCATTTAAGTGTTTTATGTGCGTATCAGAACAAGCATCCATAATTTCCCTATGCAATATTAAGTGACTGGTTTTAGGCCCCTTCGTACAATTGCGAAAAGCAGCCATTAGCTTCATCGTGTCGGTCCGTCCATCCGTCCGTCCTCGTGTAACAACTCGGCTCCCACGAGGCGGATTTTCATGAAATTTGATTTTGATTAGTTTTCGAAAATCTATCGAGAAGATTCAAATTCCATTAAAATTTGACAAGAACACGGATTCTTTACATGAAGACTGATGTACATTTTCCCACCATATCTCGCTCAGTTCTTATTAGACTGAAAAATGTTTTAGGCAAACTTTTTAGGGAAAATCAAGACACGTTCTGTGTTCAATATTTTTTTTTCAGTCTCGTCCTGTTTATGACATAATGTGGAAAAGTAGTGTAGAGCTGGGCAAGCCACAGATGAAAATATGGTGTATGCGCATTGCATGCTGGATACCTAAGGCTACTGACGCCACACACACTATGTATAATACTGCTTTTCCACTGTAACTATGGTTGCACGAACGCACCTCAGTGTTATGTTACACGTACATCACCTGCCTATTTAAAACCTGGACGGAGTGTGTTAACTGCGCTATGCGAACTGTATCATTCAATATAATTCAGTTTAATACTAGTCTTTACAGGGTTATCTGCCTTAAAGTACAGTCTCGTTTGTGGCTAGTGGAGTTTACGTCAGGGGTACTGAGTTTGTTGGCATTGGTGGTGCTCGGAGAAAACTGACCCACCAACACTTACTGACGCTGATGACACGTAGAGTGCTTTGGGATTAACCCAGTCCGTGGTCGGACGTCGAATTCAACTACTACTAGAACTGTAGGAAAGCCCGGCAAGTTAGGATATATTTTTTTATTGGCTTGAAGGTGACCAACCCTTGGTCGAAACGTTTAGCCTAGTAATTTGATGATCTGCTAGCAATGTCAGTGAATAGTGTTTAAGTACTGCTTTATATATTGGTACGTGGCTTAAAATGCGGATCTGGATCTCAAAAGATCTGTGACGCGGTGTATCAGTACATATGAAACACCATTTGTTGTATGATGTATATATGTGTGATGGTATGAGTATGTGATATATATATATATATATATACTAAAAAGAAAGGAAAGGAAAAATAAAACGAAAATATTTTGAGTCATCATATTTTTTTTAATCTTAGACGCCCCGATATGTTGCGTAAATTATAGAATGGTTACTATTCACCATCAGCACAACTAATTACTTTGTATTATTTTTCACAAATGTTTGACTACATGTTTCGACCAATTATGTGGGCTTCTTCAGGCCCTTAGGACAACATAAAAAATTGAAGTTCAATTGCGGGCATTATTTAAGGGTGCCTTTCAGCGCTGAGTGTTATTGTTACAGAATGCACATCTGTAAAATTTATAAAATTTGAACTTTAAAACTAATTAAAGATTAAAACTTTTTTTTTTTTTGTAAAACTTGTTTTAATCTTGTAATGTAGCTGTTTACCTTCGTAATTAGTGGCGTCTATTTTGTGCGGTGTGTGATAGCACGTGGCACTTATCCATTGAAGCGCGTTTGCATATTCGGTTTCTTTCCGCTAAGTACGTAGGCCTGCAGTGCGATAGTCTTCCCTTTATATACGCCGGCGCTTAATTATGTTTCTATAAAAATTATCAGTGTCGCTGAGGGCTGCAGGAGCCCAGACCTCCCAGAGGTCTAAATAGTCAGGCGTCTGGCTGCCAGCTTAGCGTCCTGACTTCATTACAGGCCGGTTCTGGGACTCAGGCAGCCTCCTGAATATTTAGCAATGGCGTCTATGTCCTCGGGAATACAGCTGCTGCCGCCGCGTGTGGCTGACCGATTCCATGTAGTGCCAAGGTCTGGAATACGTGATGTTAGCTTGCCCTTCTTCAGTACGTAACCACGAGATGGGAGTTGCGCACACAGTAGTCCTTATCACTACGTTTGGAATTTTTTTTTTAGAGTGTGCCGTAGACTGGCGACTGGGGTAGGGGCTGGATGATCCGGGGTTTGAATCCGTAGGGGGTCAAGAAATTGTTCTGTTCCGCAAAATGTCCAGACCGGCTGTGGGAACCACCCTGCCTGCTATTCGGTGGGTAGCGGGGTTCTTTCCCGGGGGTAAAGCGGCCGCGACTTGAAGCTTACTACTCACCTCATGTAATGTCGAAGTTAAGAATGAAAGGAGCCATACCTCCACTCCTGTGTGCCTTCCGGGCACGGACAGGAAAACTTTTACCTTTACCTCCTAAACTGGGATTTTTCCAGGGTTTGGTGCAACCGGTGTGGAGTGTGTGTTGCGCAGACCGTCCATGTTACCGGTAGCTTGCACAATTGATGTCGTTAATCCAGTATTTAATGGCGCGTGATCCCGATTCTAGCTAAATGGAGCAAATACAATAAAATTACTGGCAGCAGATCAAGAGATGTACAACTCGCGTCTCGCGAATCGACCGACTCGAAATGCTTCGTAGTTCCGAAAGAAAAGCTTGGGAAATTGATGGGTGTTTATTTTTGCTTGTGGCTAGTGCAGCAGAACCCGCGGCCTGCGGCATTCGTCTGCATTGTAAACATCTGACGGATTGTCTCACTGGTTGTGAACACCGCAAACTTCTGGTTCGTCTGAATCCCCCCCCCCCCCTTTTTTTTTTTTTTTTTTTTTTTTTTTTTTTTTTTTTTTTTTTTTTTATATTTTT
>Ga0123355_10015533_pt1 | contig 11969 bp, 11 predicted proteins | sample TergutEmb28metaG_3_FD_89872 | JGI IMG/M metagenome (GOLD analysis project Ga0123355, IMG submission 89872) | Embiratermes neotenicus P1 segment gut microbial communities from Petit-Saut dam, French Guiana - Emb289 P1 | ecosystem: Host-associated > Arthropoda: Insects > Digestive system > Gut ... | reverse complement strand
ATCACCTGTATTCACATTCTTCAAGACATTTCTGTCCCTTTGGATCCGTTCCAGAAGATAAAGACACACGTCCTTCCGATTGTCCTTCTGTTCGATTGTCAGGTTTTTGGGAACAAACTTCGCACACAATTTTTTCATGGCTAATTCCTCTGTTAAAATCTCATGGACCGTGGTGTGGTTCAAATTTAACTCATTAGCGATCATTCGCACTGTGAGTCGACAGTCTGACCGCACAAGGGCTCCCACTATCTCCACACTGTTATCAGTTTTTTAAGTTGAAGGTCTTCCAGAGCGGGGTTCATCTTTGATGGATTCACGGCCCTCTGAAAATGCCTTAAACCACTTGAGCACTTGTGATCTCGACAAAGCATGCTCCCCATAGGCCTGTTTCAGTTTATTGAAAGTTTCAATGCCGGTTTCCCCAAGTTTGACACAAAACTTGGTTGCACATCGTTGCTCGAAATTGCGCTCTTCCATTTCCGTGACACACACACAAAAACTGCTTCACAAGAAACCGCACCAAAATTAGCGTGTTGACATTAGCGAGTTGAAACTCATACTAGAAGTCTATGAGACTCTTATCTAATCTTCATGTGAAGGGCAAGCCCAGTGTTGCCAGATCGTGCGATACGCCGGCAGTCTCATTACTTTATTTACAGACCTCGTACAGCCAAAGTGGGTGGACATTCTCAGTGATTGTGTAAGAGTGTGCTATGATCATCAGGTGTATCAAATAATGTCACACATGCCGAGACATGGTGTGTATTCTTCTACACCCACATTCATCAAGTCAAAGCACATCCCACTAAAACATAGAGAAGGAACTCACTGTAGTCATTCTAGCCTGGCACCTCACTCTCATCTGACATTATCTACTCCACCTAACCCATTAGCACCTTTTACTGTAGTGGTAAGTGAAGTCTAACAGGCAGGTTAAATTGCTTCAACCAACTACAAAGGTGAGTAAAGAGAGACCAACTTGATGTCACTTGCTTTATTATTTCTTTATATAATGCTCAACATGTTTCAGATGCATTAACATCTGAAACATGTTGAGCATTATATAAAGAAATAATAAAGCAAGTGATATCAAGTTGGTCTCTCTTTACTCAACTAGCAAGATGATGCACGGTCCAATAAACATAAGATTCGCAAATACAAAGGGTTTACAAACGATGGCAGTGACACTGTTTTGACCATGCACCCACTGATATGCAAAACAGAATTATCCTGGTATACAAAGGATAGTTTCAGGCTTATTAACAAACAGTTTTAATGAGCACTCATGTAGCCTACTTTACCATTGCATAGATATCTATTAATACAGTATTTTTGTTTTACTTTATTTTGTTCATCTCATAAGTACAAATTCTGTATACATAAAATGTATCAGACATAACCTCAGTGTTTCATATCACCATGTTTTGATTTGTTGACATGTAACTATAATTTCATATGCTATATGAATATATCCTTATGGTCATATTTCCATACCAGACTTCATAATCCTAGCTCCCATGGTGCATGTTATTGTTCATAAACTGAAAGCTAAAGGAAATGCTCACACAGCTCCTACGTTGCAAATTGACCTCAAAAAAAGGTCCTTATTTTATATTTTTTGAACCATGCATTGTGATACAATTATGCAACATAAACCAGCAAAATGCACATTTTTCAAAATAATATTACCATAAGGAACTCACGCCAGTACAAACACAGGTGAAAACAACCCAATATTCCAACTGATCTTTGACCCCCACATTACATCACCACCATCAATACTTGTACACTCTACCACTTCCTAGACCTTAGTATCGAACACACTCTTCCACCTGCTAGAATGCTTACACCAATGGTATGTACAATATTCTATCACTGTATATCACATTATGACACACGGTATTGCATTTCATAAAAACTTTTAATGTAACATTTTATACTCATGGTTTAAGTTTTTATATCAGAGATTTAACTACTGTATTTTATGTTCTTACTGATATATTTAAAATTCAGCATTTTATACTTAGATACCCTATAAAAGCCTTTTATTTCAATTTCAGCATGTACACATACCATATAAAAACTGTATTTAAAACTGTCTACCTGGAGGTGAACCCACAAGGTTCAAAACATGCAGAAGACTTCTAAAACTGAAAAAAATTGAATAAAATATTAATTTGAAAAGCGTGCATTTTGTTGGTTTGTGTTGGATAAAAAGTTCCTTACTTTTAAAAGATTTATTACCATGCACCACTTCAAGACCCTAAGTAAGGGGTGCCAGTGTCATTTCCACCTTACAATATTGTGCATTCCTCATGTTATTACTGAGTGTAAGAAAACAAAAACCATGGAACTGGAGTGTTCTCTAGTGGAATAACAAGGCTGTGTGAAAATTGGTCAACTGGTTCAAAAGAAGAAATTGGTGGACGCAGCACAGCCACAAGCTGATCCCATTCCAGGGGAAAATTATGCTGAAATAAATAATGCTGCACTGCATAATTTTATTGAGATACATCCCATTGTAATAGATGGTACACTATATATTACATTTTTCTGCATTATAAATATTACAAATTGTGATAATTTTTGGAAGCTTAATGTTATAACAATTAAAACACATAAGATCATACCACCAGTTATGACCTCAGTATCATATTTTCATATCATTTCTGTCACCTCCCCCCCCCCACTCTCCACCCAAAAAAATGATGGTATACAGCACCATTTAGCAGAGGGTTCAGAACTTCATATAACATGTATGTTCAGTAATGAGAGGGCTAAAACTGTACATTAACTTAACAATTTTTTGTATGACAAAACACAAAGTCCAAGAGAAATTTACTGATGTTTGAGAGGAACCCACTGCCTCCATGTTCTTACCTACCTAGTAAATACAGACCTTCTGTCAACTTGAGGTTCCTTCCAGTTCAGTTACAGGAATAATTTTTATTACTCTTATATACTTCTGCCTTCCATTTGGCCTATTTTCCATATTTCAATCAAAGCAATCTACTACATTTAAAATACAACACTTTTTATTATATTTGACATACATGGCAGAGTATCCCAAAAATTTCTGTAGCACAGTTACTGCAAGTAAACACAGGTGTTAAATGTACCAACACATACAGAAAAAGTTTGTTTTACCTTATTCCTCCACCATCAATAGAGAGAATCCTAATTCCTCTACCAGGTAAAGGATCAACATGACCAAGAACAGCCAATGTTTCACGCAGAACAGCTACTGTAGTATCATCGGCTTCCTTACGCATCCGAAGCAACAGGCGAATGACTCCTTCCTACGACAAAATTTAAGAATAGAATTATTTTTCCCATTTCTCCATCAAGTATCACACCGAAGATATCAGTTTGTAAAATTCACCCTCGCTTTGTAGAGTTAACTGATCACAGTTGTTTTATACAGATGTAAATGCAAGTTTTGTTGCAATTTGTGGTGATGCAGGCACGTCCACTTGTGAAAATCAAACCAACAACTTTCTTGGAGATGACTCCAATACTGCACCAATTTCCTATTGTGTTTGCCCTGTTATATCTTCTGCATGTTCTTTTTATGTTGAGAATTGAACCTGCTGCTCCAAACCTTCACATGTTTTGGAAAATTGCTGTTGTGTTTGCAACATGTATATCAGGAAACCTTAATCTGAATTTCTGATGGCACTTCCTGCAGGTTCAATATGTATCTTATACATCATACAGGACCACACAATCACGCAATGGCATTGCCAATGCAACTGAAGACTGATGTCAAGCTTACAGATATAACCTTTGCAAAAGGTTCAATGTAGGCAGTTTGCTGAGTTGGCTAAGTTCCATGTGACAATATAGCTGACAGGAAGTGATCTACAGTACAGACCAGATAAACTAAAGAACCTACATATTAAATAAAGATTAATGACAAACATTTCAACTCAGACACACAAAAATATAAATGGGCAACTATTATACATACAGAAAAATAATTTCTACATTGGTGACTCTTCTTAAGTTCTTTAGCTTAGGAGGATGTGCTTGCATGTGTGTCTGCATGCCAGTAACACAACAACTCTAGCAAAAATAGGATACTTTATTGTAATGTTCAAAGCAGACAAATTCTTCTTGAGTAGCATTAAAGTGCAGTCTGTTTACACACAATGCCTGCAGACAGTATACGTATATGCAGTGCACTGCTGCCACCTGATGTTGTATAATCTTAAAAGGCGACAGCATCATTAAATAAGACACCTTTCTCTGTCCATAAATCTAAAGGATGAGACACCTCACAGTTGAATAGTGGGAGGCTGAACAGTGGTCTCTGTGGTGTACACTTAATAGTTAGGCCTAATAATAATAATAATTTCCTCAAAATCAGTGAGTTGTCTAAACCTACTGCATAACAACATGTATCTTATCAAACCCAGTAAGTTTTACAACATTTTCCTCTTGGGAAATGTGCCCAAATATTTATTTTGTCTTTAAGCAATGACTCTTAAAATCAGTGACACTGAATAAACTCATGCATGGCAATACTCATATCACAGCTAGTGTTCTGAAAAATCTGTCGCAGAATCTGAAAATTATGTGTCATTTTAAACATGTTGTTAGGTCCTTGAATAAAGGAATTGCATACCTCAGTCTTACACCTGGTACTCTGGGAGGAAAAACATTTGGAAGAGCACTTAATGCAACCAAAATCCAAACCATTTAGGATTCCATCCTAAATACAAACCCTATAACAAAACCACTACTTATACCCATTCTATTCAGTTGGCAAGTGATAAAAGGCAAGAAAACAATGTATAAGTGTTACCTTAATAGCAAGGTGTCTGGCCTCTGGATACTGATTCAGGTGACTAGCTAAATCCTCCAGACGTTTCAACCTGGACTGACTAGTTTCAGCACTTGCAACCGACACTATTACGTGCCTTGTTCTTGAATTGATGCTGATCTGGAATTTTGACATTGCTTGCATTAAACAAAAGGAAACTTGAAAACCAATGCACTGTACATGTGTATGGATCACCTTCTTTGTACCTTTGATACAGCTTCTTTTGATGATTTCCATTTTGGGATCGGTTCTTCGGACACTTCAGCACCCAAACTTGAATTCTTTTTCAGTTTCAAACCAGTCAATACTTGTGGCAAACTGTACCCTTTTTCTTCTTTTGCAGCAGGCATTTTGGTATCTGACTTGACAGACTCATTCTCACTTGTCTGGTTTGTAACTATAAGTGTTCTGGAATCATAGGTCTTTTGCATTCCAGAGTCTACTGAACCATATATCATCTGCAATTTCTGTAGCAGGGATAGCCATTCTTTATTGAGAACAAAGAGCACTCCTTTCTCATTTGAAGAAGACTTTGACATGCATTCTTTCAGGTGACTAAGAAGTTTCCAGTGACTAACAGACATATTTCGAAGTGAAGAGCCACCAACTGACATTTTTACAGCCTCTTCTGAGGCTGTTCTCTCTAGCTGTGCTCTCTGTGCAGAGAAGTGTCTGAAAAGATGATGATAAAGGATAATGATAATGAAAAGTAATCCTCTACATTTTTGAGGCCCATAATCCCATTAACATCCTCAGCATACATAAAATACTATTGCAATTCATTGCTAACTAATGACCTCAAGTCCACAAAATATTTCTATACTTTGAATGGTATTCTTCATTCCTAGATCCAGGCCAAATTAACATAACAAAGAGGTTGTCTTATTTACATGTATTTAATTTTTCTGGACCCTTACAAAGCACCTAGCTGGCAAGGAATTTGCCAGTCTCTGGTGTAAAGAAAGCTGTCACCTCCTGGATACATATAATACTGATGTTCTGTATGCCAGGATACAAGTCTTAGATAGATATTACATGAGATGGTCTACTTACAACCTGGAGCACTTCAGCCAATATAGGGCCTTTATACCTACCTCACACAAAGGAAGACTGGGTCAACTAAACAGCCCTGAATCCTTCACTAGTGTCAGAAGATAACTCACAAGTCCTTTTGATGACATTTTCTGCCCCAATTTAGTTACACAAAATAAATATAATTTATTTGATACCTAATAATTCACATTCATGTATAACATACCAGGCCATTTCTTACAAAGCCCATACTTGGGATTCCCCATACAGAACTCCATCCTGTGCATGTGTTTTCTTAAGGTACAATGATCTGCAAGTTTTCCCATTCCAGTTCTCAAGTCAGGCCTTCACAGGCTTGGATACAAGCCTTGGTGCCATGATGGGACAAATGCTTAGATTTAAAGAAAATACCAACAACAAATGCACTACATTATATTATAAAGTTTTTACAATTACAATGGGAACATATATAAGCTTCTCCCAAGATTCGAATGATTACAATACTGTATCTGTATACGATCCAGTTCATCATCATCACACATCTACAGCACCAACTTCAAGACATCAGATTTTAACATAATTTTAACCTATTTTATCTACTTATAATCTAAGTTTTATACAAATACTGGTGTATACTCCCTGAGGATGACCCACAAGGGGTCGAAACATGTCGGAGTTTTAATGCTTTAATCATAAAAACTTTATAATATAGTGGATTTGTTGGTATTTTCTTGAATTTTAACAATTAATGCACGGATATGAATACCATACTCGCTTAGCTGTCAATGATGACTATGTGACATACTTTACAAAGTGGACAAAATACCTTGTTAGATCAATAAATCTATGTGACATACTTCACAAAGTGGACAAAATACCTTGTTAGATCAAACGTAAATCCATCGGGATATAATTTGGAGTGAATGCGTCGTAGAGTTGAAGTATACTAGTACAGCCCACGGAACAATCGAAAGTATGAGAAGCGTGTTTCTATACTGCAAGTCCTAGTTAAATAACAGATCACTCTTTTAATGAGTATAAGTGTCAAGCGTACCACTCGATACCACTGCAAACACGGCCCATTAGCTTCGTCATCGCCTTGGATCAGAGTCAACCCTGTCAAAATTAGTAACTATTTACCTTCGTTGTTAACGCTATACGCATCACAAACTTGTAATCAGATGGCTGGTGAGACGATCTATGACGTATGAAAGATCATACGATGTCATGTTGGCCAATACCGTAGCCAACATTAGATATATTGGTCAATACGTTCATTTCGACGTACGTAAAAAGGTACGCAAATTCAAGCCCTTATATTAATAAGGAATACTTTGGTATCCAGAATATTCCTACTTAGATTCTTCATCTTTAGTTATACATGTTAATAAATGTAGCTCGTAATGCGCACTGCCTGGGTTATCGAAGTATAATAAATGAAATTATTTCGTAATGAGGTGGTATGTACTCCGTGAACAGCTGAGGATTACGTGAATGGAAGAAATTGTATTCGTGTTCATTACTTTCTGTATAATATGTGTTCGTATAAGGTATCACAAATATTTTACTTACCTGGCGGATACGTTAAAGCTTTTGGTGAAGGACAGTGTTATATTTTGCACTTAAATATATAATTTATTTTGCTTTCTCAGTTGACACTTGCCTACATCATGTTGTGTCGGCACTACAAGGTCGACGGTTGTCTAGCTGCTTGAGATCAGGATATTTACGTTCACAAATTCAGTGTGGGCAATGAATACATGTATCACCGACGATAGTTCCACTTCTGACGAGGCAGACGTTTGAAATAGACAGTGACGTTGTGTGTTTGTGCGGAACGTGGTGTATTTTTGGTTTCTTGTGTCACTTGAGGTTAGTATGAGTGACAGTATTTCGCAGTTATAGTAGGTATAAATGTCAAATGAAGTACTACCACTTACTGAATTTACATATTGTGTAAGATTTCTCGGATGTAAGATAAAGGTTTTGCCTAGTGTGACAACTATGTAACGTCAGGTAAAATCGCACTGAGTGCGGATGTCACATTGTTTAATTTCAGTGCAGGAGGTGATACATGAATGGCAGCTGTATTACCCAATGGCGACAGACGAACGTAACTTTCGTTCGTCCTACTACGAAAAAGTAGGATTTAGAAGCGTTGAGGAGAAGAAGTCATTAGAGATTCTTTTAAAAGATAACAAGACTCTAGATAAAGTGAAATTACAACAGTTTTGTTTGAGATTTACAGTGCCTGGAATATACAGAAACTTGGTGTGGAAGGTCCTTCTTGATGTTGTACCAATACATGTGGATAGCCATAAATTCGTTATGCAGCAGAGGGAAGAAGAATACAATGATCTGGTGCATTCCCTATACTTCATGAGAATAGCTAGTGACCAGACCCCCAAACCACAATTATTCCTCTTAATGTGGTTGTTAGAAACTGGAAGACTTAAGTATGATTGGAATACCCAGTTAGATAATTATTTCTACCAAAGTTTGTGCTCCATTTCACAGTCCCTTCTAAATGTCTTTGATGACAGTGTTGATATATATTGGATCTCAAAGGGATTTTTTCAGTTTGTTGACAAATTCTACAATGATGTGCCAAAATTAACAGAATATACTAGGAACTTGTTAGAAAAGGAGGATCAAATACTTTTTAACCATCTGCTTAGTATTGGAGCTTTGAATTCAATCCCATTACAGAGTTGGCTTTGTTCTTGTTTTGCTGGAATAATAAGTGAATCTTCACTTGGTAAGATATGGGATAAACTGACTGGTGGTTCATGCAAGATTTTGGTGTTTGTTGCTGTTGTTATTTTGAGGACTTTAAGAAGAAATTTATTGAAGTGTTTGATGACTGATAATGTTTTGAACTGCTTGAGAAATATACCAGAAGAAACTGCAGAAGTTATAGTGAACAAGGCTATTGAAATGTGGCAACAGTATGGAAGCTTGCTAACTCCAGGAGGAGGCCCAGACAGTTTGAAGACTCATTTACCAGTCAGTCGCAATAAACCTGCATAGGGAATTGTATAAAGCATGAGATTTTCAGATGCAGATGCTCCTTGAAGTTACACATTTCTTTTGTGTGGTAATACAGTGAATTATTATTTTATGAGAAATAGGCCATTATGCCATAACAAATGTAGTGTTTGCAGTAGTTTGTGCTTGAGAATAGTGTGTTGCTGCTGCTTGGAATTGCCATTGTTACAGAAAAGGATACCTTTACATACTTGGCTCCAGAATGCTGCATAAAGTTTTACACATGGCTTAAAACATGCTCTGTTTACATGTAAAATGGAATGACCTTCATGATTTGTTCCTTTTTCATTTCTCTAGGGAGACAAGTTTTCTGGTTCATCAGCTAGCCCGGTGTATGTTTGTTGCTCGTTCTGTATTCATTTAGTGATACTAGGATTTCTAGAAGCCTTTTCCATATTAAACAGCAATTGTATGTATATTATAAAGTAAAAAAAGCAGATGTTTGAATTAGAGATATACTGTTCCTTACGTTGTTAATAAGAAATGTATTTAAGCGTGAAGATTCAGAGAATTCACGCTGAAGTTGAGCTGGTCTTACAGGTTCAGATTTTTAAGGTATTATGTATAATCTCATGTCAAAATGAACACATTATGATGGGAATTAGATGTATTTCTGTTCTCAATGATAATAGATCAGACTATTGAAACTATGTGTTTTTGATATGGAATGATTGTAATAGTCCAGAAATCTAGTAATCCTGAGTGTGCTGTACCATTGTCAGAACCCTTGGTAACTACCTGTTTGTCGGATTTGTTTCCATTGACTCAACATTATGTTTCTTGTAATAACTGCTGATGAATCCCTCATCATTGGCTATTTAGCATATAACTCAATCTTTGTACTGCAGTACATTCATCCCCCTTCTGGATATCGTAATGGGTTTCAAGGGGGTTGACTGTACTGCAGTCAAGAGGGATTTTCTCACAAACTCAATGTTAAAATGGGGATGATGTTTCCAGACAATGTGTTTTGATCAAGAATAAAAAGTAATGTGTACATAGAAACTGTTTACAAAAAAAGTGAAATCTGAGAAGCAAATGATAGTGTAAGGAGGAGTCAGTCCCGGATAATTTTCTCCAGTGTCCAGCAGTAGAGGTGGCAATGTGCTAGTACCTGAAGATGAGTTGAAGAAATCGAACCATGATGTCTGGCAATCCAAAGGTCTCCTCTTTTCCTTCAGAATATCCTCACAGAAAGCAAGCTTTGTCATAATTCCTTGTTTAGTTGTTGTTGCTTGCTGCTTCTTCAGATTGGTGTTGTCAAGCTACAGTGAATCCAGCCGCCTTGGTTAACTGTGGAGGTTGATAAGAAAATTTGTAGAAATTTAAATGTAATGTGTATGTTGCTACAGTGGTTAAATGTGCTGTTGAATCATTTGCTTCTGAATGCAATTAGTACGATAACTTGTATATTGGAAGTATGATTAATTATGTATAAGAAGTATGATTTTAACATCTCAATGTAAAGGTATGATGACACGAATGATATGTAAGTGGAGCATTCTTAATTTTTTAATAATGTGAGACTTCCACCATTTCCACAGTCCACCTCTGTGATATATAGATACCCAATAAATGTGAGATATTCGATCATAGGAGTTTAAGTAAGAATGGTATATTATATGTAAGGACTATAGTGGAACTGAAGTCGTATGTCAGTTGTGTAATTGTAGTGAACCTAGTCAAAAAATCCATTCTGTTCAAATGTATAATGTGCTCCTACTTCATCTAACTATATGGAATTTCTGGGTAAAGAATTTTCCTCTCAAGCAACTTCTTTTGCTGCAGTCTGATTCGTGTCTAGAGTGGACAACCTGTTTTGAATAGGGTAAGTACTACTACTTCCTTGCTTTGAATAGATTCCGAAACATTTTGTCTCAAGCATTTGGTGGGTGTATTGTGAGAAACCTGTCCATCCACAATGCAGTTCACTGGCTGAATATTACAATTAACATACCACTATCAGTTGGTGAACAGCATAACCTCAAAATCATATTTCATGGGTGAGGGAGAAGCACTTGGTTTTTGTGCACTTGTGTCATGCAGTCAGAGCATTGCATACCTCCTAAAGTGATGTGACATTAAGGTAATCCCATCTTCATATTCTTGCAGCAAACATATTTTTTGTGCCTCTGTTAAGGGAATTAGATAGACGAGAAGACACAGAGATGGCAAGCTATGCTCTGGTTCTTTTCAAGGCTACATCTGCAGATGATCTTTTATTTCAATAAAATGATGGTATTCCATGAAAGTGTGTTTTGTACGTGGGCATCATTCTTGAAGTGTGTTGCGGAAGAAAAGATGCAGAACCGCTGCTGTCGAGGGTGCTCTCAGATGCAGGGCTACAACTTCTGAAATTCAGAACATTAACTGAGGCCAGATGTTGCTTATATCACTAAATTGTTACATTTGTACTGTTACTATTTTAGTTTATTGTTTGCATTTTATTTATTGTGATGCTGGAGCAGGTATAGTTATTGACTTCTAATTATATGTGTTTGTGCACACACAGAAATGCCAGCATTTAGTGGAAGCTTTATGAAATTATTTTAACTCTGTTCACATGCTTTCGTGATGTTGTATGAGGCTAATAAAGTATGGGTGTACAGCAGAGGGAGTGCAAATACCCACATGATGGGCTGAAAGAAGGTACCAGGTAAATTTTGGAAATGATTTTTGTATGTTATAATTACATTTATTTGGAGGAATTACAGGCAGCCGGTTTGAAAATGTAAGAGGAATTGCAGTCAAATGATGTAACACCTTGGATTTTGCTAAATTAAATTTACTGTGCATTCTTTGTTCCACAGCTTAGCTTTCTGGTCTGTTATATTTATTGCTATGGGCGGGTATTCATGTAAGTGATCTATGTGATACATATACCTGTGATGATGATAATGATGATGATGATGGTGATGATGCTAATAATTAATAAGTAACCTATTATTATTATACGATATGGATGTCTCTTGTCACAGGCCTTTTCTTCCTGGTACTTCTCTTGAACCAGCGGTGATCCCCACTGCTCAGGCTTCAAGATTCACACTGCAGTACTTTCCGTATT
>Ga0123355_10015532_pt1 | contig 11969 bp, 5 predicted proteins | sample TergutEmb28metaG_3_FD_89872 | JGI IMG/M metagenome (GOLD analysis project Ga0123355, IMG submission 89872) | Embiratermes neotenicus P1 segment gut microbial communities from Petit-Saut dam, French Guiana - Emb289 P1 | ecosystem: Host-associated > Arthropoda: Insects > Digestive system > Gut ... | reverse complement strand
CAGCTTCCTTTCCTCCCGCAGTGTCAACCACCAAGTTTCACACCCATACAAAACAACAGGCAAAATTACAGTTCTATATATCTTGATCTTTAAATTTTTAGATAGCAACCTAGAAGACAAAAGATTTGTATTTGGAGATTACACACTCAAAATACCACAGATTATAACAGACAGCAGAGACATGATAAACATGCTAGTGGAATACACAATATCTGCAACTGCTAAGTGAAGTACATCTGACTGAAGAGCGTTGAAAGGTGATGTGAAACAACACATACATGTTCAATGAAAATATGTCACAGAAATGGTGACAGAATATACAAACCACAAGATAAATCATAAGACTAGGAAAACACCACTAAAAATCAATGTAAAAATCTGACAACTCGCACTGCAAGCCAAGCTGAACTGAGAGGAATGTGGTTGACAGTTCTGATTTGTAAGAAGGATGTTACAGGAAGGACATGCGTTTCCCTTAGTGTAAAATATATGGTGGAGAAGTCTTTTAGTGACCCAAAAGAGAAACCTTAAGTACACAGAATAAGTGTTATGTGCATAATTTCAGAGAGCACCATAATCTTCAAAGACTTCCTTAATTACAAAGAATGGTTTTGGACATTCTTTGACAGGAGCACACATTTAAGTACACTTCAGATTAATTCACACATCAATTAAAATGCAAAATACACTTTTTAAAAGGTCCATTAGACTTGAGAAGGGGCTCATGGTGACATTGTGATATGACAAAAACTTCAGTAGAGAATAATTATTACGTGTTTTTTTATTTTAATTTATTTTAACACATGTACCATGCATCTTTTATTGTTCTGTACTATGACCAACAAATACACAAATTATCACACTCCTACATGTTTTGACACTATTGTGTCATCCTCAGGGGGGTTGTAATCAATACCTTGCCAAGTTACATTTCAAATGCAGCTGTTGGTAATACAGTTTACAATTAAGATGCTTCACATAGGCTTTATGCAAGTTCTCATACTATAGTCATTGAAATCTCAGTATTATAAAATCTTTTAAACATTAAAATCATCCTATTTATAATAGAATGGGCTAAAATATTTTGTTGCTACAATTCTCATGAAGTCAGTCTGTGTGGTGGCTGTACATACTTACTTACTAACTTACTTACTCTATGGTGCAGAGTCTTTGCAGCTAGTCAAGAAACTCCCCGCATATTATGGAACCCGAAGGTTCATTACCGCACTCACAAACGTCTGCCACCCATCCTTATCCTGGGCCAACCCAATCCAGTCCACATACCCACATCCCACCTCCTGGAGATCCATCCTAATATTATCCGCCCATCTACGCCTAGGTCTCCCCAGTGGTCTCTTTCCCTCCGGTTCCCCTACCAAGACCCTATACCCCCCCTCTCCTCACTCATATGCACAGCCCATCTCATAGGTGGCCGTACATACAGTCTTTATACTGATGCTACTGCCATGCTGGCCCAGTATGTATGTTGGTCATAGTACCACCAACATCCCCCCCACCTCCCCCCCCAAAAAAAACCTGTTATAATGTCATGTTGATTGTAAATTCAGTTAATTCCTTATTCACAATCACATACAAAGCAGGTGATTCAAAGTACTCCATAACAAAGCACAAAATACTATAAAAATACTATAAAACAAATTACCCTTAAAATGATCGATCACATAAGCCTGAATGTCATGCAAATGCCACTTGTTGAAAGTCTGGAAATTGACTGTGCTGACAAGTGGTACATGCCCTGCATTTGATTTGAACATTCACCTCATTATTCATGACCAAATTTGAGATAAATCAGTATTACTTTGGCTCCATCTTTGTTCCTTAGTCTCCTAAAATATCACCTCTCAAATTTCTGTCCACTGTTCGGAAGCTAACTTGTAAGTTTTCTTAAACTTATCAAGAAATTACAGGTTGTGTCCCATTACCACTGACTGCATCAGATCACATCTTCTCCTTTAAATTTCTGTTGCTGCTTCTTCAAATGGGCGCTTCTGGTTCTAGGCCTAATTCTCTGCTGAAGAGGTAACCCAAGAGACACTGATGGTGCTGGTGTGTGTACTTATTCTCAGTAGAAGAGCATTCAGCAACGAAATCGTCATAAATACCAGTATAACTGACTTTCTAGAAACAGTCAGCTCTGTATCAAGTTGCACAGAATGAAAATGCAGGTTACTTTTCAAATTTTGTGATTCTGTGGTACATTGCTCAAGAATCAACAATTTAAACTACCTCCACTGAGACTCCCTTATCCTGGAAAATAATTAGAATCTACACATTTATATGCATTCATCTGTTCAGTTCTGCACAGAAGTTATCCCTGTAATGTTTTCATGTGTTCTTGGCTGTTTTGCCTCTGCTTTAAAGAATATGGGACTTAGTTTTTATTGAACGCATAATTGCAGGTTTCCGTCAACTAGTGTGTCCTCTGCAGCCCTGGAAGATTCCTTCAGACTCAAAAGTTCTATTACACCTCATACATAAAAATGAGTTTGGTTCGATCGTTGGTAACTTGGATTTCTCACATGAGTGTAGGATATGGTGCACCATCTGTTACTGACCCACCAGAGTTGAGGGCTCAATCATCACTACAGAATTTAGTAGTCCATGCATGAATTATATGCATCCTTTTAATCAGTGATATAACACATTTTGGTGACTGTAGTCTCCACTCAGCCTTGTGTTTGCTACACCCATCAACAAAGCACAGGCAGAGTCCCAAAAAAGTTACAGGTGTTGATCTTAAGACCATTCTTCTCAAGCACAATTATAGCTAGCATGTTCCCAAATTGTAAGTGTACAACAACTGAGATCCCCTGCAGCCAGTACATGCGGCAACAGCAGAGTGGCTGGAGTGTCTCAAGGCTTGCGTCAAGGCAGAGGGCGGCCATTTTTAGTGACATCATTATAAATGAAAAATTAAAACTATTGCAAATAAATTATTTGGCTCAAAACGTGGATGTTTTGTTTAATTTCCTTCTAGGAAACATTGTACTTGTAACAGAACTTATGGCAAGACTATGTACGTACAAGCCTCTGCAGAACATACCAAAAACACAGCATACCTAAGAGGTATCACATTAAATGCAACTTTACTCCAGATGTTAACCAACAATGAACACTGTACGGATATGCATGCAGTGAAGATACACATGTAGACCGATTATCTATTTCCATTTTATGATTTTGTTTCAGTCACAAAGTAACAATGGCCCATTCAGAGAAAGGGTATATTAACTAATATTATATAGTCACAGAGGTCTGTGAAAGTATTTGGAAAATCCTAGCATCTCTTCATATGTGTGTACCTGCCAGAGAAATGTTATCCACAACATCAGATGAGATCGTCCTTACACATCATTTCCTAAACTACGTAAGCAGTATTGATGGAAAACATAAGACAAAATGACCTTCAAATTCAGAGCATATGTAATATAATTATAAGCATTCTTATTCCACTATGCTTTAAGGTCTTGCTGATGCCTAGCATAGATTCACTGCTGTTAACGATGGTGATTATGTAAAGCAAACCAAATGTGGAATTTTTTTGCTTACATTCCCTTTCTCAGACTCTGAACCCAAGTAATTTCAATACGCCGGACAACAAGGGACTACCATTATCAGATGTACAACTTCCATTGGTGATATTATGGGATGAAGCATATCCACTGCCTAATTATCTTATGTGATGGTTTACTGGCACACAACTTAGTGAAGGTAAGATAATTTTTAATTCCTGCCTATCCAAGAGCAGGGAAGCAGTTCAGAATGCCTCTAGAATACCAGAAGGCAAATGGATAATATTAAAGCCCAATGAAACAAGAGTGACAAATCATTGTGTTTTGCAACACACAGTTATTAGAAGAGAACATTCAGATAAGGCACCTCTCTTGGAACTGGAAAACTTTTGCAGGTAACGTAGTTCTGATCATGCTGAACATGAAGGTTAGTTTACATGATACAATAACAGACAAGAAGACTAAAAGATGCATTTAATAGTAAGTGAGGCAATTGAATGGACCATCATTGAGTATCATGTGTAAAAGACAGTGACTAAATTGTGTGAAATGACAACATACAAATATGACAATATTAATAAATGATAATGGGGCTGTCAGAATATTTTTATGTTATTCCATCAACACGAGACAGAATTAATCAAGCTGCAATTAATAAATTAAATACTAAAATGTGTACTTACAAGAACAATCACATTCGGCAGCTAATTTTTTCAACATTTTCAATCAGGGTTTCTATCTTAATATTTTCTATCATTTGTTCCCATAAGGCCAACCTTAAATGCATCACTGTAATTATAATTTTGCAGTGTGAAGTATTGCAACTCACTGTAATAAAGATACACTTCAAGTGTAGAAAGGCAGACATTACTATGCAACAAAATCAGTCATCAGCAAGCAAGAATAGACATCTACCAGTCAACATGCTCTACAAGGCTCAGTTATGTATCAGTGTGAATGGTACCACTTTTAGGCATGTCTGCAGAATTGCAAAAAGTAACTATTAGCTTCATCATGTCTGTATGTCTGTCTGTCCAACCGCATGGAACAACTCGGCTCCCAATAGACGGATTTTCATGAAATCTGATATTTGAGTATTTGTCAAAAGTATGTCCAGATAATTCAAGATTCATTCAAATCTGACAAAAATAATGGGTACTTTGTATGAAGACCAATATACATTTCTGATCATCTGTCGCTCACTTCTTCTCGGAATGAGAAATGTTTCAGACCAAGGTTGCAGTGAATATCAAAACAAACATTTTATGTCCTTTTTTTTTATCGTGCCCTTTATGAGATAATGTGAAAAAATATTGCAGAGCCGGACAGGCCACAGATAAAAATATAATGTGACATGTGCATTGCATGCTTGATACCTAAGGCTACAAATGCACACTCAGAACATGTAATACTTATTGCTTTTCCACTGCAACAGTGGTTGCAAAAATGTACCTCAATGTTATGTTATACATACATTGCCTGTCTTCTATAGTCTAGGCTTGTTTTCCAGACTGGATTATTTCATGTTGTGTTGCTTACATTCAGTGAGTATGTTTTATGGCCTATGTGAGACCCTTTGGAATCACAGTTTCCTGAATATCCAAACTGTGAAATTGAAAATTTCTGGCTATACAACATGATATTCTCACCGTCATCATCATATCATGGTGATGATGGTGAGAATATCATGTTGTCTCTTGCATGTAGAAGAACTTTTGACAGTTCTTATACATGCAACAATTTCATACAATTATTGTACTCCCTGATGATGGGCCACTAAGGTCCAAAACATGTAGGAGATAGTGGCTTTTATAATATTATTTTAAATCTAATACAAATGTGTGCATTCATTGGTTTAAATTACAGTAATTCCAGAACTCATGGGAGTCACACACACAAGTCCAGCATGGTGCATGAAGCCTGCAGATTACCCATCACTACTCTATACGGATGGAAGTGTTTTTACGTTCTTCCTGTAATTTATTTTATGGAGTACTTGATAATATAGAAAGAAGTTCAACCAGAGATGAGAGAGTACACATAATTCCAATTCAATACATACATTCTTGGATCTGAAGTTTCAAATCCAGCTGACTGTAGATAGAAGGCAGTGACTGCATCTGGGATCTGTGGGCAGAAAATAAACAAACTCTATACTGTAATCCACACATTAGCATTAATCCTGTAAAATACTCCCAGGCAATCAGCTGTGCCAGTGCTTCGAAGATCTGCTCTGTTCCTATCATCGCCTGGGTGGATGACAGGGACAGAGCATGTCTCCAAAACATTTGTTTTTAGACAATCACCAATGTAGCTGACAGCCCTCTGCGACTCCCTGAACAAAGAGGCAGCAAGATTCTCCATAACATCCTCAACATATTATCAATCAACACAGCGTCATATTCTAAAAGACTGTGGTCTACTGCCTAAGAATAATTCATTGAATTTGTTCATCATAAATTTTACATAGTGTTATTTTTGTCCTTGTATACCCTCCACTTCAGACATATAAATCATTACCAATCCACCTCCACCACACTTTCAATTCAATGTATCAGAGAATGTTGTGCTCATAATCCATTATTAATCATGGCAGTGAAATATTTAAAACCCCTCACTTCTCATATCACACATTCAAAATTTTTAAAAATACTTCCATAAATAATAAATTCCTCAGAAACAGTTGCACATTTCTTTTGAAGTTACCATTTAAGGATGTTGCTTCCACACATAATACTCTACAAGCCAAACAACTTCAAATAAAAGGAGCAGGTGGCACTGAAATTACATTTATATAACCTTACAGTTTGCTTTTTGATCAAAGGGTAATAGATATCCCGTCATCTTATGCAGCAATCAGCCAACGGCAGAATGTCCAGACTGGCTCTGGAGCCCACCAAGCCTCCTATTTGATGGGTACTGCAAGCTCTTTCCCCAGGGACAAAGCAGCCAGAGCATAAGGCTGACCACTCAACCCCATCTAGTGCTGAGGATAAGTAAAGTTATACTTTTCTTCCACCTGTATGCCTTTGTGGGATATATATGGACAACTTATCGCTTAACTTTACATAACACTGAGCAGCCTTGTCTTCACACTACTATTTCAACGATATTTAAACTAAATGTGCAAACTTAAGCATTGCCAATTCTATTGATTCTTGCAATGTAGAAGGACTTCTGAATCGGAGTTATCAAGGTTTATCCATGGGCAAAGTTGTGCAGTCTCCAGGGTGTACCAGCCCAAACACTGGACAGTTAAACTGGTAATTTCAATATAAGGTAATATAATGTATATTTCCTTGACCACTACAACACAAAACATAAAAAATTAAAAACTTCATTTCAGTTAACCATGCCCAAGGGGCCATACACCATTCGTAAAGTAGCACAGTGTTTATGTTACTAACAGCCTACATATGATGTACAGCCCCTGAAGATGAATATGATGGTTCCAAACATGGGAATGTGTAACTTTTACATGTTTCTAATTTTTAGTTTGTAGTACCATCATGGTTAAGGAAATACACACTGAATGACAATACAGCCATATAAATGCCCAAGTAACAGAAATGAGAGGTAACATAACGCCAGATAAAATCTGGAAAGGGCTGAATACACTATACTGCCTGCAGTTCTTACTGTAGGGATATAGTCCTCCAGCTGCAGCAAAAAGTCAGATAGAGGTTGCCCAGCTGTCTTTCCTTCACCTGCACCAGCCATTCCTATCTCATTATTGGTTGAAGTCGGAGAAGCATCCAATCCATACTCATTCCCATCTCCATTCTCCATGTCTGAGGAGTTCATTCTTCAGTGACAACGTGCAGGCCACTTCATTGAACGCTAATGCCTCTGAAAGAGAAATGCGTAGATTTATAAAACAAATTCAAATAAGTGGTATGGAGTTGCAAATTGCTGAACATTATACATCACAAGATGTGAAAAAGTATCCACAACAAGTAGCCCCTGCTACAGTGCACTTCATTTAGCAATGTTTCACTATTGCTATTGCCAACTCATTTTTTTGCATACAAATGTTATGCTAGTTAACTAGTTTCTCAGCAATTTCATTTGTGTTTACTACCACTGCTCAATGCTGAATGATGGCCCAGAACAGCCTGTCAGCATCCTCAGCTTGTCAAATTGAATAGGGGTGGGAGATGACCACAGTTTTTAAAGAAATTACAAGAAATCATACAAGCATATACACATGTGCTTTACATGGTACAGTGTGGTATATGTTGCATCTCATGTGTTTAGCATACTGCATTTTTTTGTATTTCCTTGGTCATAAAAAATCATAATTTGTCAAAGGTCCAAAAACACATGCCTGATAAAAGCTTCTGTAATGACACATAGGAAAGGCTTGTCATTAGCAGTGAAGTTGCATGTTATTAAATGTATGGAAGCAGCTAAACACCAGTTCAGTGTTTCCAAGCATTATATTTAGTAGGGTTGACAGTACAACCTATTTTGAAAAATTAAAGACCAAAATCAAGGAAGGTGGAAAGTTAGCAATTCCTTAAAGTGCTTCAAAGTAGTATCCTTTTTTACTTCTAAGCATTAATGTGATTTCATTACTGAAATACACCACATGTTGGGATTAATAATCATTTAAAAATAAGGTGAGATTACAAATTAGATCTATGAACCTTAATTCTTACGCGAAAAGTTCCCTCTCCTAATACTGATTCATTTAGTGCTCTATTTTCTGCAACCAATTAAAGAGTGCTAAGTGAGGAATGCCTGCATATCAAGGAATCAGTGTCCAGGTATAACACTACACGTACCCAATCCATAGAGATGAGTCCTTGAAGAGTTAAGTCACTCTGCTAGTCAAGAAATTCCCCACCTATTGTGGAACCTGAAGGTTCATTACTACGTATGCAACAGACAGCCACAGATCCCTATTCAGAGCACAATGATCAGAATATGTACCCTCCCACCCCATTTCAGATCAATTTTTATATCATCCTCCCATTCAGAGAGGTTTTTCATGTGGCATTTTCCGTCAGTTTTCCATCAGACATACCTTAAATTCTGTTCCAGTCACATGCAATGCAGCAAGAATGAGAGAGAAATAACTACAATAGATATTGGTGCAGTAAGTGCATATTCCATTTAGGACTGCAACTGTACAGGTTACTTAATGATAGTGTATCAAACGAAGAGGTCAGTTAGCAAAATAAGTAGGGAGAATGAGGGATTGAACTATATAAGTGATAAAATATGGAGTGAGGAACACAATAAAAAAATTTAATTGTGACTGTAAGTCATCCAGATGAATCTTTAATTCTGAACAAGGAAAGATGAGCAACCTGCTCAGGGTTACAGATTAATGTAATGATTTGACATAGATACAGGGTATAAAGAAAACTACAGCTCATCTTTTTATTATTATACACTTCTGACTCTCAGGTTTGAACACAACTTAAAAAAATTAAAAACTGCAAATATAAAAAATATGGACATTCTCCTTCATATGCATCAAACTCTCAATCCCTTGCAGTCCTGTGTCAGCAAATCAGACATATTACAGTTCCTAAGCCTTACCTATCCTTATTTCAAACCTCATTCCTACAAGCCACTCATTAATTTGTGTGAAAATTAAATAAAAAACACAACACTTTTGTATCAGAAAATATAAATCGCCAATATGCGAACTACAAAACTTTTGTCAACATGTAGCTGAGGCCACCCATTCTCCACATATATACCTACTTACTTAACTACGTAACTCAGTAACTCAACTTTCAATTGAGACCACCTGCCTTCTAAATACTAATTAACTTAACTAATGCCTAACAAGGAGCAGAGTTGTTCTGCAGAAACTAATAGTTCCACTGCTAGTCATGAAATTCCCTGCATTCTACATAACCCAGAGGTTCATTATCTCATCCACAAGAGCACGCCACTTGTTCCTGTTCTGACCCATACAAATCCAGTCCATGCCTTCTCATTCTCTTTCTTTAAGACCTATGTTAATATTATCCTTCCATCTATACCTAGTTCTTCCAAGCAGTTATTTCCTTCAGGTTTAACCCCCAAATCGTGTATGCATTTCTCTTACCACTCACATGTGCCAGATACTCTTACCATCTCATCTTCCTTACTTGAGCACCCTAAGAATATATAGTGAAGACTGAAGAATAAAAACCAACTAGATGCCACTTATTATTTTATTGTACTTCTTACAGGCTCAACATGTTTCGGGCACTACTATACCCATCATCAGGAGCTCGCGACTATCATGTTGATTACCACATTGGTCGTTTCATTCAGTAAAGATGGAGGGGGTAGCATTAGTGTAAAATTATGGTTCTTACTGGCATATGTTCAGTGTGAAGTTCTTTGTCACTTGGTTGCAGCTGGTAACGTGTTTCTATTAACATTAATAGTTGTGATCCTTTATGCGTGGTGATCGTAGTGTTCTGTTGTGTGTAGTGTGTTTCATTAGTGGACTGATAATTCAATGTGTTGTTAGTGTTACTTAGTATTGTGAATCTGAAATTGTACATGCCTTGGTTTGCTGTAGGTTGGAGGATAGGTGTGGTTAGGCTGGAGTAGTGTCCGGGCTGCAGGCTAAAGCACGACTGGACTTTTCATGTTGTATGTGGGAGCTGGGGGTTAATGGCTGTCTGAAACAGGGGGTTTAGTTCACCTGGGTATTGTTCTGGAATTAGCTTGCCTTCATGGTGGAGGGTTTGGATGTAGTAGTGTTTGTAGGGAATGAGCATGCTTGGGCTATTGAGAGGTTTTAGCAAGGTCATTATACTGCTCATCTGGCCATATTCGTGTTGATTTAGAAGAATATGTTGGGCAAATGCAAATATTCTGCAAAATCCTTCATTATGCATTTTCCTCCATCCTCCTATCATTACCTCCATCTTAAGCCCATTATGTTTCAGCACCCTATTCTCAAATACTCTTAGCCTATGCCTTTCCCCTAATGTGAAAGACCAAGTACCACACTAATACAAGTAAAACACATTCTCTATATTTGAATCTTTAATATTTAGACAGGACCTGCAATATGAATATAAAAATTATTCACAGCAAGATGTTAGAGTACATTAAGTCTTGTTACATACAGAATTAATCTACAAAAAATGTTATACAAGACAGCTTAAAACAGCATGTGCACTTATATACATATGCACGCGTGCACACACACACAAACATACAGCATAAATATCTGTACTTAATGATGCATAAGATGTAGCACCCTGCTGTATGTTCAAGACAGCATATCAAATCTAACTTTCAGGTGACACATAGATGTCACATAACCACATGCTGTCAGCAACTGATCCTGTTCAAAGGGTGCATTTACTTAGCCTTAACAAAGCACCTCACTATTGTAACCATACTTTTCATTTCATTTCATTTATTTCACATTCCATTGACCTTATACAGATGAGGAATTAGTCATGCATACATTTAGCATAATAAATAAAGCAAGTGCATATTCAGTATAAGTTGTGCCTTATTGTAATGTCAGAGGATAATTATAAGTACTATGATTAGAATAAGCATAAATAATAATCTGAGTAAAATTAGTATCATAGCTAATTATGTATTAAAATATTCCTCCAGACTATAAAACGAATTATGTAACACATATCTTTTTAGAGCTAGTTTGAATTTATTCTTATCACCAGATAAATCTTTAATGGCTATTGGTAGATGATTCTAGATCTTAATTCCTGAGTAATAAACACCCTTTTAGTATGTTGCCAAGTTTGCTGTAGGTAGGTACAGACTGGAAGTTTGCCTTCTATTGATTTTATGTACTTGTGAGTTAGACAGAAATTGGTCTTTATTTTTAGTAACAAATAAAAGTATTGAGAATATATTTATTGGGATTGAACTGGGAGGATATTTAATTCCTTGAATAGTTGCCCACAAGAAGCATGCTTACTTGAATTCATAATTATTCTAACTATTCTTTTCTGAATTTTAAATATTTCTTCACTATGAGATGAATTCCCCCAGAATATGATTCCATAAGGTACAACTGAGTGAACATACGAAAAATATGTACTTCTCAACACATCTGTGGGGAAGGGGAAAAAGGGGGGGATAATTTGCAAAATGAAGCACTATTATTACTCAACCAAGATCTTATTTCTATTAGAGTTGGTCAGAAAGAAAGTTTACAGTGCATATGTATTAGATTCCTTGTTGCTCTAATGAGGACACTTCACATTTAATTGACTGCTACAGCACTACAGTTTTTACATAATCCCCACCACACAAGGCATTTATCACACAGTGAGATGAGCTTTTGTACTTCTGGCTGATAGAAATCTGTGTCCACGTAGTGTACCAAACTCAAACAAGAGGAAATTAAAAAATAAATCCCATAAAATTATATTGATAGGGGACAGCCATGCCAGAGAATGTTCACATAGAATATCACAGCACCTTGGAAGTTCT
>Ga0123355_10015531_pt1 | contig 11969 bp, 5 predicted proteins | sample TergutEmb28metaG_3_FD_89872 | JGI IMG/M metagenome (GOLD analysis project Ga0123355, IMG submission 89872) | Embiratermes neotenicus P1 segment gut microbial communities from Petit-Saut dam, French Guiana - Emb289 P1 | ecosystem: Host-associated > Arthropoda: Insects > Digestive system > Gut ... | reverse complement strand
TCCACCCACCTACCCACCTACCCACCCACCTACCTACCTACCTACCTACCTACCTACCTACCTACCTACCTACCTACCTACCTACATACCCACCTATCTACCTACCTACCTAGCTACCTAGGAGTCTTCAATAAATTCAAAGGCAGCGAGGTTACAAAAGGCTGTTTGCCTAGCCTTGCACAAATGAATGGATAGATGGATGAATGGGTATTTTTAAAATAAAATTACGTTTGCACTGATGTAATATCCTACTTGAGAGTGCCTTTCCAGTACACTTTCATTTTGCCTACCTACCTAGGAATCTTCACTTAATTCATGTAGGCAGTGAGGTTATACAAGGCTTTTAGCCTAATATACCCATCCCGGTGGCCGCGTGGTCTAAGGCATGGTCCTGTGGCTGGCTGTTCACTTGCTGGAATTGTGGGTTTGAACCCCACCAGGGTCATGGATGTGTCCCTTATGAGTGTTTGTGTTGTCAGTTAGAGGTCTCTGCACTTGACTGATTACTCATCCAGAGGAGTCCTACTGAGCATTGTGTTTTTGAGTGTGATTGTGAAGTCTTGATAACAAGTAGGCCCTGGCCCATGACAGGCTGCTGTGCCATGGAAGAAATTAGCCTAACCCTGCAGAAATGGATGAATCACAGAAAACTAAAAAACCTGTAGTTATTATGTAAATAAACAGCCAACACAGCTAAGTATATGTACTTACCTGTGTTGCTGTTTATGTACATAATAATTACATGATAGCACTAAGGTATGTCTAACCTCAAAATTGTCACTGCTAGTCAAGACAAAACCACCCACATATACAAGAGCATAAAAAGGAGAGACTTAATTCTTCAATCAACAATGTCTCAGAAGAGATCTCATCCCCAACTATGTGGAAATTTTGAATTCTAAATTTGTCCCCATTTTTACAATATACCAGCATTAAATTGTATACACTTAGTTGTGTTGAGTGTTTATTTACATAGTAATTGTATAATAGCACATTGGAATGTCTAACCTCAAAATTAAAGGACTTGTGATGTTTTGTAACAGGCAACATATTGACTTGGTCTCTCTTTCCGTGCATGGTGTGCAATGTACCTCACTGTCTTCCATCCAGTGATTTTTTAAGGACAGGAGATGCAGACCTGGGACAAGGTTTTATCTACCTCCTAGCTTGAAGAATTGAGTTGTTTCTTTGTTATTCATGAAATCGTAAGGGTCACAAACTCCAAAGAACTAAAGCTACTTTTTCAGTAATGATAGTTTCAAGGTATTCAGGTTTGACTATTTGTAGGGCTTAGTTGCTACTTTTAATTACATACATATTTAGTTATGAATTATCTGTAATATAATGAATACATTCTTGGTCAGGAGTTGACATTTATTGTGAACTGAATGACATTTTTAATTAACGAGGCATTACTGTATAATTGTTAGGCCTTGAGCAGAACCTGAAATGTTGTATTTTTTTTTCAGAAACATCCCTACATACACCCGTATCTACTTATGGGAATTGATATTTATAGGGCTTGTTGGTGGCACAGCATCCACATACAGTGCCATTTTGGATATCTTTGGAGAATATTCAGTGACACAACCATGTTACTTAAATTGATATTTGTTGTCTTTTAGGTGTTCACAATTAATTTAAAAGAAGCATTATGTGTGATGGCACTATACAGAGTAGCCCTCTACTGGATTAATTATAGTTGGTAATCTCACCAACATCATGTGATTTCATGAACTTATGTGTGAAGTTTCATGTACATAATTACATATATATGTATATATATATATATATATATCTGTTAATTTTTCAGTTATAAAAACATTAATATGACAGACATGAAGAATGGCATGTATAAGCATATCAGATGGACTAATTCCATCGAGCAGAGTCGTTCTTGAGAAGCTGGTTGTTATTAAGCTAGTCAAAAATTTTCCCAAATTTTGTGGGAACTGAAGTTTTGTTACCGTGTTCACAGGAACCCACCAAATATTTCTCTACTGAAGCAGATGAATCCAGTCCATGCCCTCCCATCCTCTTTCTTTTAAGATCCATCTATGCCTGCACCTTCCAAGCAGTCTGCTTCAGGTTCCTCACCAAAGACCTGTATGCATATCTCTTTTCCCCCATAAGTGCCACATGCCCTACTCATTGCATATCCTCTTTTATATGACTGTTTGGTGAAAAATACAGTTTATAGTAATATCTAAACAACATTATACTTCAGCAGGTTTTAAGGAAAAAATCAACATAAAGTGTATTTGAAAGACATAATATATGTGAGTGTGGATTCGATTCAGAGTGCACTTCAGTGAGCATGGAAATGAATGTTTGAGATCCATAAAATATTAGAAATGCCATGTTAAAACTATTTTCAAATGTCTTTGCCATGCTGTAATTTAGAGATGGAGCCATTGGGTGAAAGGGACAAGTGGGTTTGTTTACTAATAAAGGAACTTTGTATGAAGGGTGATGTCTACCCCTTTGTAACAGCAGTTTCTTTTGGTTCATCGGTGGATCAGAAGTCATATAAATGTGCATTAGTGGACAAGGGTTATTACTTGTTTCTGTGACATAGCAATATTGCATCATGGAGGTACCCCATCCTCAGATTGTTGTTGTCAGTTTACTGTGTAGGTAATGTGAGAGGATTGAAAAGATCACAAATACTACATTTAGTCAAGTTTTTAGCATAATGTTAAAGTGCAGTGAATAACAGGTAACGTGTGAACAAGCTAATGGGGCACTTGGTGAAAATATATTTCATTATCATGGTACAAACATAAAAACCGATTGTAATTATGAAGAAATCTGCTCCATGAAGTTGATCTTGTTTAGTTTCACATAAAGTAGACAGGAAGCAAGTTAGGTTCACCAAAGACTCTTCTTGGGCCACCCTGAAAAGATGGAAACATCAGGTACCTTTGAAATGTTGGTACCTACACAGAATGTTCTGCAAGGTGTGTCAAACTTCAGAATGTCGTTTTATGAGTCATTTTGATTACAAAATGCTATATCAACATCAACTGTTGAACCACTATGGGCATTTTAGTGTTCATACATGGATGTAACAACAAATTTTAAAATACACATTTTATCATACTGCACATACAGAAAGGAAAATAATGTGTCAACACCACAAAACAACGGCAGCCATGAAGTCTTACCCTACTTATGCACATCGTTAAAAAAATCATGTGCCATAAAATAAGACTAAGATACATCAATTTTTATTAATGTTACTGGGTTAGTTATTTTAGTTTACACAGGCATATTACTACACTTGACGAAAAAATTAATTTGGATTAGATAATACCAAAGATATAGGTTTTCAATTATGTTACATTGATTACTCTTAAAAATGACCACCATTCTATATACACAGTTGTTCACATTTCAAAGGGGAATTTATTGCCTTTCAAAGAGTTTAATAGCTTCCTCTTATGCTGTTTTTTGAATCCATGATTTATTTCAGGAGTTCTCTTATCTGTGATTTTTGCCAGTACTCCCACAAGAAGTAGTCAAGCAGCATGAGATCTGGTGACCTTGCAGGCCAGGTACTACATGGATCAAAACAATCCAGCAAAGAGGATAATTTGTCATTACAGTATTCTATTGTGTGTTGGCCAAAATTAGCTGACTCACCATCATGTTGAAACAACATTCTTTGCTGCAGATGGATGTCTTGTAGCAGAAGTGGCTGTGTGTTAAAGAATGCAGATAATAAGCCACAGTCATACAGTTTGCGGTGACAAATGGTCCAATCCGGAGATTCCCAATGATACAGCACCAAATATTCACAGAAAATTGGTGCTGAAAGTGAGCTTCCAAGGTACAATGTGGATTGGCAGATAAACTGTTAACTCAGCTGCAGTCATCATATTTATAAATACCATAGAGGATTAGCAGGTGGAAGGAGGGAGTGGGAGTACGTGTGAGACTGGTTTGTAAGAACCTACACCATACAGTATTTTACATATCTTGAAACATTAAAATTCTCATGGTGTTGTAACAGTCAATGATCAGGCTAATGTTGATATAACATTTTTAAAAAAATTAGTGATACAGGAACATCCTATAGTTTTCTATGACTGACACTGTCCATAGGCCATTAACCCTTATCCTGCTAATGTGGAGAATATGGTGAGCTCTTAATAATGCCAGCAGATGGGATTTAACTTGGTGTTTAAAGGGTTAAGAGCAAGTGCTACAGAAGTATGTTGAGTGGTTTTGCAAACAAAGTGTGTGAATGAATATGATTTAAAATTATAGTCATTCCCTGACTTATGCTGTCTCAACTTATATTGTTCTGCACATGTCATTGCACCCAGTTGCAGTATATTAAGACATGCACAAAAATTTGTGTGTTTGATGCGCAATATGTATTTGAGCAGCTGAACTCACATGATCAGGAACTCACACTTGATGATCTTGTTGAGAATCAGAAGTAAAGCGCACCAAGAGTTGTAAGGCCTAGATTTGAATGAGTAGTGAGGAGCAGAAACGAGACAAGGAATTATGGGGATGCTTGCTATGAGAACATTTGGAAGGAGAAGAAGAGGTCTTTGTCTCAAGAGACTTAAGTGTTCAGCTTCTTCAGTCACTTTCCAGCTATATTGATAAACAATGGTGATCCAGATGACCTGCCCACAGTACAAGAGGAAGTACCACCCCCTTAAACTGACATTTGTAACTTCACATTTTTCATAAAATTATTGTATGAATATAATTTTTTGTGGTCAAAATGGGAAAATCCACATGGACTAACGTCGCTGGTCTCTTAACGACTTTTGACTTCGGGGTATGACTCCATTTATTTTATGTAACGCATAAAAGAATAGTTCTGACAGACTGAGCCCCATTGTGTTATTTTCATAACCCTTGCATTACTGTGCTATGACCAACACACCTAACCCATTCCACCGATCACGTTTGCACGATCCCACCAACAGTGGAAAGTTGGTTGGTGCTAGCGTATTTACAACGCGACACTCTCTGTCTACGATCCGGGGACTTTCCGCAGGGCTGTAGAGTCACAACGGACTCTGCTTGTAGCCCAGAAGCGAGGATTGTCAGAACTCTTTGCCCACTTTCTCCGAACAAATATATATGTAGGATGTTGGTAGAACTTTTCATCTGTAACATATAAGATAGTATGTGAGCATTAAAAATTTATACGAAAGTTAATGCTAACCAAATTAATGAGGCCGGCTTAATAATATTTTCCCCATGAAACGGAGGGGAAGCAGATTAAACAAATTCTTCACAGACCTTGAATTGCGGCCAAAAGATCCTTCGAACCGTCAGACGAAAATCCTATATTTAAAATCCGTCCGTGCATGTAGGGACAGAGCACCAAAGATAGCACACCAACACCATACGATTCCGCGCTATCAATGCAGAACATGAACCACGTGCATAATTAGATGATTTGTAGTTACGACCAAGTCTTGGTGAATGCATAATCAGTGATGCACGACAGTGGTTGGTGTTCGACCGACGCGTCTTATCTCAGGGCCATTTTCATGTGTAACCAAAAAGTCCTCGATAGTCTTACTTCGATACAAGGCTTGTGAATTCAGTAGAAAAAGCAAACAGGCATGTGTATGGGAAATGTGGTCAGTTCTCCCTTCGTTATTTCAGCTGGCAATGGTGCGATTCCCTCACACCATGGTCCCATAATATGTTCACCTTCCATTCCATGTGTACTTCTATGACTAAACTGGTACCTATATGATCTGTGACTGGTACAGAGCAGGATGTATTACATCTAAATATATTTCTTTTTTTACGAAATATGATTGTTTGCATTCTATTATAGAGAGATGAAGTAATAAATGCTTTAAAGAAGCTAAAACAAAAGTCAGCTTGTCAGAGACAGAAAAGCCTGGTATGATCTGATGCATAAGGTCAAAACCATGCAGGCTTGTAGTTCCAGAAGAAGAAAAAGATTTCTACTACTGAAGACCAACCTGTTTATTTTTATTTATGTATTTATTTCTTTATTAATTTACATCCAAGTCAATCCAAACAAGGTTGGAAAACCTACTGGATATAGAACAAGTCAAAATGAGATAAATGTAGATACAAAACAATTACGAGAAGGATTACAATGCATACATTATTACAAATGTTTGTAAAATTTCAACTTTGAATGCATGACGTGATATATAAAATTAGGAAAACAGAATAAGAAAACATGTAACAATTATTCACTAATTAAAAGTTTGAAGGAAATCCGATACAAAAGTATAATATAAATAAGTAATTACATAAATAAAATAAGTTAAAACCAACGGCGCTGCGTGGTACACAAAAGTCGACGAGTCGGTAATGTGAGCGTGATTAACAGTTTCTGGTCACGCCCACTCAGGGTTACATTATCACGTGACAACATATTTTTTTTTAACCGCAACTATATCTCTGATTCATTTCTAGATCATGGATCCTAGATTATCTATGTCAAAGGTTCTCGTTAATAATCTCGGCGCAACTTCGGAAATGCAGGTTATGCTTCAAGCATGCATGGATGTCTGGGTTATGAAAGTAAGGGTTAAAACGTTCTTGATTTGGGTGGGAAGCAAGTAGCTGTTCAAGGGAATTTTCCTTGTCAGCTTTAGCAGTATCTACTGATGAATGTCTCCGTGCCGTAACTGTTGTCATTCTTCGTGGTCTGTGCTGCGGATTACGGACACGATACGAAAACGCTGAATTGAATTGGCTATGTGTAATTGATGGTCACAATGTAACGCATTGGAGTTCGTTTTTGTGTAATGTAATGAATTACATCTCTCTTGGTTTTTGTAGTGACAATTTCATGTCTTATGTCTACCCGTTAAGGTAAGTGAAGCACCATCTCAGTAACTATTTTCTCAATGACATAACTCCCGTCCTCATATTGATTACAAGTAACGTCATTGACAGCAACCCCTAACCTACCCCAGTAAATTGGTATGGAGTTAATTTAATTTGTAATTTGTAACCATACGTGGACATTTCTATGAAAAATGATATTGTAGTCTTATTATCGAAATTATGTTTGTTACGGTGTATTATTAAGGTGAATATTGTGCAATGAGCATATATCCAATGGTTTGTAAAGTTCATGGCACGTTAAAGAATAGAATTTCGGTTTTCCCGGTGGGTGTTATGTAGACACTGTTGTGTGTATTTGGAAGTTTTAAAATGAAAACGTGGTTTATTGTTCGATATTTTTGTACAATACTGTGACCGATTTCACGAAGTAGCTTGACTTAGTATGTGCTGGGGTTGATAACTGGGTCAAATTTAACTGCAAAGCACTAGTTAGGGTAGGTGTTTGGAAATATGGAAATATTAGAAGCGAATTTGAGAAAAGAAGGTGCTCCCAAGATGGAAATATTAGAAGCGGATTTGAGAAAAGAAGGTGCTCCCAAGAGGTTTTGAGGGGGAGGATATTTGTGCTTATTATGAGAGTGCTTGGAAACAGAAGCTGGGTATGAATTTGTTGCAATTGAGCATAAGTGAGTTGCAGGCATGTAGGAAAATAATAAACTGTGAACATACTGGGCTGAAAAAAAAAAAAGGAAAATGTGTACGGTTAGATGTAAAATGGGAGCATGATGTTAGTAAGATACATCCCATGTTTGATGTGAGGTGGAATAAAGCCTAAGACTAGTGAGGGATTGGAGGGCGAGGAACTCAGCATAGAGTGATTAAGTTTCTATCTTGTGACAGTTTACAAAATCTGAGTTCGGTGAGCAACACACAGGCAGATAACCAGTGGTAAAAATTCAGAGCTTGCAGTCACAAGTACTTTGTGACGTGTGTTTTTATCAAGGCACATTAAAACTGCTGCTGCAAGCTGAGAGAAAGAAAAGGTAGTGAAAAATAATGGTTTGTTGTGGCACAAATACCTTAGACTTTTATTTGGCAGCTGGCTAGTTCAGATGGTGTTTAGGTCATTGGCTATTTGACAGATTTTGTCTGGTCTTTCTCAACCCCAGCAGCCCTGGATAGGACCTTGATTAGTCCATGACCCCTTCCCTCCAAATTCTTTCCAGTTTATAATTCATTTACCATCCCACAATTGCATGCTCTAGAGTAAGAGTTACATCAACAGCATCTTAAAATTAACCACAAGAAGTGCTGGTGAAGCAGTACAGAAGAACTGACTGCTAACAGGTTTGTTTAATTTAAACCTGTGTGCTTCATAACAATGTTCATTTGGTTGGCATGGTGGTAAAGTTTTGAAATAATATTCTGTTTGAGTGAACTTGTGGGTTTGTATGATAAAAATTATCAAACATCGATTTAAGAGAATGTACTTTACAGTGTATTCGGAAGTTTTTGGTATTGTAGGTTGCTATGTGTAACTTCACATATGTGACAATTAGATAGCATGTATGTTTCAAATCTGGGTAAAAATTTGGGATATGGAGCTGGGAGCAATTTTTTTTTTTGTCTGTGCATCTCCAGTACATGCCCAATGCTGTGTATGTTTCTAGTTATGTGACATTACAGTTTACAGTAATACAGACATGGAAGAATGGATGTGTACTGAAGCTTCAGAATGTGCTGAGGCAATGTGGGGTGTGTGTGATAGCACAAAATGTAAATAAATAACAGAAACAGAATTACATAAATGCCATAGTGGAAAGAAAACATAACAGAGAGCACAAAACTAAGACTGTAAATTAAACTCTTATACTTAAATCTATATAGTTTTCAATTATTCCTTTGTAACGGCAGAAAATTGGACAGTATAGGAATAATGCATAAGTGTTGGACATGCAATTATTACAGTTAAAACCAACTGCATGCACTCTTGTTATAATTTAATTTACAAAACTACTTCTACATGTTTCAGGCCATGAAGGTCCATCATCAGCCATTCAGTTGTACAATGCAAGCATTATGGTACTGGTACCGAGCACACTCTCCTAACCACAAGACTGCTTCTACCGCTGTGTATCTACTCTGTCTTATAACACACATTGATGATTCACCATAGTACCATATGTACACGGACATTATGTTACACCATAATGCTTGTGTTCTGCAACTTATTTCCTGATGATGGAGCTGTTTGCCTGAAACATGTAGAAGAAGTTCTGTAAAATTAAATTATAACAAGAGAGCATTTAGTTGGTTTTAATTGTAATAATTGTATCACATTGCACAATATAAACAATGTAAAATTTATGGACATGCTTTTCTCACATTTAAGATTTAAAACTTGCATAGACAAAATGGAAACTAAACTAAACTAACGTTTGTCACTGACATGAATGTCAGTGGGGGTGGGAGGGTGGGGGTGGGGGGGACCTCAAATTAGGAGTAGTGGGTTTCTGCCAGGTTGAAAGCCTGGTCTCTCCCTTGGAAGAGTGTAAATTACATGGGACCAAGGTTAGTTTTTCAGCAGGGCATGATTATATCCTGCTGACTTCAAGATCATACAGGAGTACAGACAGTGACGTATCCCAGAGTGATGGGATGGAATGGGGCATGTTGGTCAGGCAGTGTAAGGAGACTGGCTGCAGATACTGTAATTTAACATATGTTATAAGAATACCGTTTTGTAGTTAATCATTTGATGTAACTTCATGTAGTCTAATCAGGTTCTCAGTATTCCCATTTGTATAAGCAGTTTTTTTATTTTTTAGGTATCAACAATGTGATAATTGTTTGTTGAGTTCACCAGCAGTGTCAGTTTAGCAGGATGCTGCCAGAAGGGGAAGAGGTGGTAAAGGAGGACATGGCAGAATGTAAGTTGTCACTGTTTCCAATGCATGTGTCCAGGAATCGGTTTTTGACAAAGTGGAAATTGCCATTAAGACTAAGGCTATTTAATTTCCAAATACAGATTTAAGTCACTTGCATGTTTGTCTAAGACCATTACCAGGACCCTAAATTAGGTGATGCTGGTGGCAGTAGTGGTGCTGGACCTCACAAGTTTGCATGACTGCTACATTCTTATTACTGATCATAAAACTAAAGTTGTCTGGGTACATGTCTTGAACACGTATGGGGGACTAGAAGTATAGCGTCGTGCTCTCTTAACCTTGGTGCTAGATGGAAGTGTGTAGTCAGGTTCAAGCCCCAGCTGCTCTTCTCCTGGGAAAGGAACCCTTGGTATTCACTGAATACAAGGTTGGGTGGGTCCCAGAGCCAGTCATATGCTTTGGAGAAGAGAAAAATCTCTTACCTCTGCTTGGAAACAACTCTTGATTTGATGGACGTCCAGCCTGTACTGTAGGCACTGTACGAGGGGGCGCTGGTAAGTCCTTAGCCCGACCTACTTCCCGATGTCGTAGGATGGAATCAGTAGTGTCATTGAAAAGAGGGGTCTGTTCATGTGCCGAATTGCAAGTCTCTTCTTGTTACAGAGGCTGGAAGGAAGCATGTCAGGCGATGCGCGCGATTTCAACAACATGGAGGCGCGAGCCATCATCAGGTATTTTTTCCTGCAAGGCAAGGTGCCAAAGGAAATTCATGCCATTCTGACAAAAACATTAGGGGAACATGCACCATTGTATGCCACCGTCAAAAACTGGGTGGCCCAGTTTAAACAGTGGTTTTTCCACCTATGATGCGCCTCATCCTGGATGACCCAAAACAGTGACCACCCCAGAGATTATTGGTCAAATTCATGAGCTAATCTTGGAAGACCGCCGAATTTTGGCTAAATCAATAGCTGAGCAACAGGGCATCTCACGTGAGCGGGTTGGGTCCATCATTCATGAAGATTTGGACATGTGGAAGCTCTCTGCGAAGTGGGTCCCGAAATGCCTGAACGCGTATCAAAAACTTCAACAGTGCCAGTTGTCTGAGCAACTTCTGGAATTTTGTGGGCGCGATCCAAATGATTTCCTGTCATGATTGGTGACCATGGATGAAACCTGGTTATATCACTATAACCCAAGGACAAAGCAACAAACAGTGCAGTGGCAGCATATCGGCTCACCCCACCCTAAAAAATTCTGAGTGCAAAAATCCACTGGAAAAGTTCTTGCCTCGATTTTTTGGGATCAAGACGGCATCCTCCTCATTGATTATCTTCCAAAGGGCCAAACTATCAATGCAGAGTATTTCTTACCTCTGCTGGTGCAATTGAAGGAGAGTTTGAAGGAAAAATGCCGCTGGAAGGTCACCAAGGGGGTCTTGTTCTTGCACGACAATGTCCCGGCTCACCCGGCACTTGCAACCCAGAAGAAACTAGCCTACCTGGGCTTCCAGTGTCTTGATCACCCACCCTGTTCTTCAGATCTGGCCCCGTTGGACTACCGCCTGTTCCATGGACTGAAAAAACAATTTAAAGGTCACCATTTTTCATCTGATGCAGAGGTCATTGCTGCCACGGAGAATTGGTTGGACGGACAACCTTCTGAATTTGTTTTGAGTGGCTTGCAGAAGTTAGAGCAACGGGCTAAGACGTGTATGGAGCTTTGTGGGAAGTGTGTTGAATAAATCCTGAGTTTGGTCCCTGTAGCTTGTTTCCTTCCTGGTCTGGCTAAGGACTTATCAGCACCCCCTTGTATCTACTGAACTATCCCAGCTCAAGGACTGATTGTAGGGAGTTACGAATACTTGCCATTTGGGTTATGTCTGTTGTCGGTTCATGTCAAGTTTGTGAAGTTTGGTCAGGTGGTTCAACAATGGAAATGGGGAGAAGCAGACACAAAAACTGATGAGCTCATAACCAGAGACATGAGCAATGTTTTCTGTCTCCCCCCCCCCCACGAAAGGAGAGATTTAACTTTATTTTACCTTCCTACTTTTTAACACATTGGCGACGGGCTACGGAGATTTCCGTACTTCGGTAGCCAAGCATAGGCGACGGGCCACGGAGATTTCCGTTTTTCCCGAGGGGTGGATGGACGAGGGGGTTGGTTTTGTTATGTGTTAGCGTTTGTTGTTATACAACCATAATATATCATTGGAGAAAGTTTGTAGGGGTCCTTGAACTTATTTATCTCTCAAATTGTTTT
>Ga0123355_10015529_pt1 | contig 11970 bp, 4 predicted proteins | sample TergutEmb28metaG_3_FD_89872 | JGI IMG/M metagenome (GOLD analysis project Ga0123355, IMG submission 89872) | Embiratermes neotenicus P1 segment gut microbial communities from Petit-Saut dam, French Guiana - Emb289 P1 | ecosystem: Host-associated > Arthropoda: Insects > Digestive system > Gut ... | reverse complement strand
TTTTTTTGGGTTTTTGTTTGTTATAAAATTTTTACTCTAAAAGGGAGAAAATTTAAATTTAAAAAAATTTTTAAAAAAAAAAAAAAAAAAAAAAAAAAAAAAAGTGTTACTGGAACAGAAAAAGCTAAAATTATTAAACAAACAACATTCTGTGGAAAATATAGCAGAGGTTATGCAGCATGTCTGAAAAATATAGTAAATTTCCTTGTTGTCTAAATATATAACGTGAATTTTGTGGGGTGTTTTCCTACATGCATTTGCATATGGGAACGCAGGTTTTTAAAAGGTTAACCTACAAAAAGTTACAAAGTTACCACATTGTGCTTTGAGCTAATGAAAACATCATTAAATGTATTATTAACATTTATAAACCTCTGAATAGTGTCTTATATTTAGCATATTTGAGATGTCCCAGTTCCAATTCTTGATGCATAGGCTAGCTACATTACCTGAACATTTTTGTGAATCTCACCACTTCCGCCAGGATAACATGTTGAAGTGGGCCATAACCACCTTCACATTCTTTAATCACAACTGTCATTCCGTTTTACATCATATAATGTACAGTGTTAAACAGGAACTTATTTGAACAGGAATTACTACAGACTGAATTGTGTCTATCCATTCTATCAGAACTTCCTCCACCAGACATAATAAATCTTTTTATAGCTTGGTGGTAAATTTCCATCAAAAACTACTTAAAAGGTAAAGCAATCCCATGACAGGCCTGGGCAGACCATGAGGGTTCCAAGAGGTTGAGGCTCCCAGATTTCAAGACAATTGGCACATGAAGGTGGTAAGGTTGTCAGCCCTATGCACTGGCCACCTTTAGCCCCCAGGAAATATTCCTGGTACTCATTTCTGTTAGAGGCTGAGTGCGGCTGGAAGGATTATGTCAATGAAAAATTACAATTACACCATCGGGAGTCGAACCCGTGACCTTCCAGCTTGTAGTGCAGTGCCTCAAACAACTGTACCACCGTGTGCCCCTATCAAAAGCTACTTAGCAGTTATAAATTGTAACAACTGTAACTGCACCAGTACTATTTGTCGTGTAGCATGCTTGCTCATACATATTTATTCTGAGGTTAACATAAACCTCACTCATTCATTTGTGGAATGGGTTCTTAATAGTGAGTGATCAGTGTCTAATCTCATGGGGTGGTATGCTTTGTCAGTGGGTGAATATATACAAAACTATTTACCGACTGACATGACGAATTGTCATCAACACCGCTGTAAGAACCTTAAATATTACACAGTACTGAACATGTTTTCTTATACACATTGTTTGGTATTTGACTTGGAAATGTAACCTAACCTAAAAATATGTGACTTCCATAGAATATTAGGAGCTTGCAAACAAATGATTTACCAACTCACCTCAGATATTAAAACAAACAAAACCTGTTTGAAAACTTCCCAACCTGAATCTTACTGCTCTTGATTGTCTGTACCCAGTTGCAAGGATTACAGCACAGTCAGTCCTATGTAGCTGTCTTGATACAACATCTGAAAAGGAAAGATAAGAATCATTTCACATGATACCACAGTAGCAACAAAGACATGTAAGGGATCCTAACAAGACTGACAGAGGTTGACTGCAGAGGTAGTTTGAGAGCTATCTTATGTGGGTGTTGCATCAAAAATATAATGAGAGACCTTTGTTTGCTTCGTCAGTGTACTCTGGGTTATCATTAACTGGTATGAATTGTGTACACATATGTAAAAGCACACAGTTACAACATATCCTGGATTTTGCTATCATAACCATAAGCATGCGAAGAATGTCCCAATCCCCTACCAAATGTACAGCCAGAAATGCTTAATAAAATGTATGCAAGTTTTTAGTCTAACACAACCTTTATTATATAAAATTTAATTAAAAGATAATTAAATCAGTGACACATTTCAGCTTCTATATGAAACCATGTTCAGGCTGCAATTCAAAAGCCTTTTGAATTGCAGCCTGAAGATGGCTTCATAAAGAAGAAAAAACATGTCGCTGATTTAATTCTTTTAATTATATTTGAAATAATAAAGGTTGTACTTGACTGAAAACTTGTATACATTTTATTAATTATTGAAAACACAATGGGGATGCTTCACCTAAAAAAAGGCCAGAAATGCCTTTATTTTCCATCCCTTGAACAGTCATTATGCCAAAACTATTTGTTGACAGCAGACAAATATGTCATAGGAGGTTATCAGTACCACGTTTATCATTTGTACATAGCTACCTGTTACTAGCACAGATGAAAGTTAAAATCTGAGGTCACAAGAAGTACATTCAATCCCTAAACAGTTCAACAAACTTTCAGTGGCATTTTCATTGGTGGGTGCATGATGGGGGGCACTGATATTAAAGTTTGAGCTATTTATAGAATCTTACCAGACCACTCTTTGCACTGTGCACTATCTAATTATACTTTGACCAGAGACATGGCTGTAGCACTGATGTTGGCTCAACTGTCTGCTGGACTTATGATGTCAAGTTTTTTTCTCAAGACATGCAATTTGCCTGCATCATGTGTACTGCAACTGAAGCATGTGAGATGTGAATTTTTTATTAGTCATACTTTGCATATTGTTACAATAATGTTGGATTTATACTCCTTATACCCCTTAATTCTATATGTAATAAAGTAATTACTAAAGGATAGATTGAAGTATTCTATAATAAAGCCCTTATATAAAAAAGGTAATAAAAGAGATGTGAGCAATTATAGGCCAATATCTCTTTTAACCTCCTTTTCAAAAATCTTAGAAAAAGTAATACAGACAAGATTACTGGACCATTTGCACAAAAACATCATAAGTAAAGAACAATATGGATTCTGAAGAGGATTTACAACAGAAAATGCTGTTTATAAACTAATAAATGAAGTATGAAATGCCTTAAACAATAAAAAAATAGTGGGAGGTATCTTTTGTGACCTCACAAAAGGCCTTTGTGTACATCATGACATATTAATTTCAAAAATTGAAAAGTATGGAATATTGGTAAGGGCAAGGAACTCTTTCAATCATACGTCAAAGATAGATACCAGTGAGTGTTAATAGATAACAAAACAAATTACAATACTGCTGTTTCAAATTGGGCAATGATTAAACATGGAGTACCACAAGGCTCTGTACTGGGTCCTACACTGTTTCTTTTATATATAAATGATTTACCTGCAGTCATAAACAAGAAGGCAATATCAGTTTTGTTTGCCGATGATACAAGCATACTTTTCACTCATAATAACTTTATGGAATTCCATGTGAACTTTGAAACAATTCTCGGAAATGTTAATACGTGGTTAAAAAAAAACTGCCTTTCATTAAACATTGCAAAAAACTTACTACATACACTTCAAGACAAAGAACAGCCAACCCATTGACATAAGTATGTGCTTAGATAATAGAATTTCTAACAACCTATACACGAAATTTCTCAGCCTAATAGTTGATAATAAACTTTCCTGGAAACCACACATAGACCACTTAATAAATAAACTGAGTACTGCTTGCTATGTAGTTAGATCTGTTAAGCCCTATGTAAATACAAATGCTATTATTATGATTTATTATTCCCTTTTCCACACTGTAATGACTTAAGGAATAATATTTTGGGGACATTACTCCCATAGTATTCAGGTATTTAGAATGCAGAAAAAGGCAATTGGGATTGTTATGGGGCGTGGTAACAGAGAATCTTATAGAAACTTGTTCAAAGAATTAAACATTTTACCACTGATGTCACAATATATACTTTCCTTACTTACATTTGTGTCAAATAACAGGGAGCAGGATTTTGCAAATTCTGAAATACACAACATAAACACCAGGCACACTTGCAATCTGCACCTACCTAAGGCACATTTGAACATTTACCAAAAAGGAGTTTATTATTCAGGTATTAAGATTTTCCTTAGTCTTCCACAGGACATCAATATATACATTTATAATCCAAGAACATTTAAAAAGGCAGTAAAAAAATTTTTATACACAAATTCCTTCTACTAATTAAATGAATATTATGATAAAAATAATATCAGAATTAACTTGTAAATACCTCTCATCACATAGTATTGTAATAATTGTATTAATATCCAATAATTTTCGGTATCTTTCACTTATATGATATTACTGTTTTATTGTGATTTATCATACCTAACTCTAAATATTACATTATACACCATAGCTAATATAACTCTCCACAGCTACATTACAATCAGAATGTTGCCTATATAGATACATCCTGAGATTAATTGTATTGTATCTTACATCATGTATGATATTTGTAACCTTATTTCTGTATTGACAATTTCCATATCCAACGGGTCACAACCCCTAAGGATCAAATGAACGCAAAATAAATTGAATTGAATAGAATGGCTCCCTGAGGATGACACCCCAGTGTCAAAACATGTATGAATTTTTAATACTTGTTATGAATTGTGTTTTATTAAGTGTGTTTGTTTGTAGATATATTAATTGTGTGAGACATGTTGAAAACACATCCTCAAAATTGACACTGAGTGGTCATTATCAGACACAACAAATACACATCTCAAGAATATGTTTATGCGTACTTTACAATAAATACAAGGTGTTAAAGCTTTCCCTGTTCTTAACTGTTGTGCCACAATGGTATGCAGGGGCTGTGCATTATTAACCTGGGCACTACGTGAAAGTAAACCAGTCATCTTCAGGACTTGAACCTTCAGTTAACTGTAAGTATGCCAACACAAAGTCATGTTTATATGTAACCTTTGCTAACATGCATCACATCATTTCAAGCTGATGATCGCTACAACCCACAACACCAATTTAAGTACTGATCCTCTACATTGTTGTTCAGTTATTCATAAAAGTTTTCAGGTGTGGTTAGAATGCTTGGAATAGAGAAACAGATGCAGTCTGCAAAGGGGTGAGGCAGGGCAGGTCAGCTCAGGTTGGTACATTCCTGGCAAACATCATATGCACTATACATTATCATCACGATTAAGCCGGCCTTGTGCACATGGAACTGGAGCACAGAAAACAGAAAGGTCCATTTTCATTCCCAGTAAGAAAAGGTAAAGTTATCCCTGCCCACACCACAGAGGTGTGATCACACCTCTGATGATTTAGCCCTAGGAAAGTACCTTGGTACCCACTGTGCTCCACAGTTGGTCAGTTAATCTTTCATTTCCATGCATTATTTCACAATTAGGATGTGTGATGCGGAACTGTATCTACCACAAAGTTTTCAACATGTGTGTGTGTGTTTTTATCTCCTTGCCATTGAAGATATGTGAGTTTCATCAGTCACTATGAAGATCATGTTAAAAACTAACTGGAGAGAATAAAAAATATATACTTCTCACCAGAATGCAGGTAGCTGGTGAATCCTTTGCAAACATGGCAAAATGCTTTCAACAGTTTTAAGAAATCAAAACAGCAGCAAAGAAGAAATTAAGAGCAGATCAAATTCGGGGATTGCTTGTTACTATTCAGTTCACAATCCTGCATTTCCCCACATGCTTCATAAAAAAGTAATGTTAAAACCACACAAACTATAATCTGTCCTGTTTGATGTGGGTGTAAACCTTTGCGTCTCACACTAAGAGAAGCATAAATAGTGTGCGTGTTTGAGAACGGTGCTGAGAATATTTGGGCAGAGCAGGGAAGATGGAGAAATTTACATGATTATAAGCTCTATAATTTATAGGCCTGCTGTTCGTGCAGTAAGATTAGGATGTTCAAGAAGGATGAAACTGGAGGAGCAGGGAGTGTTGTTGAAGAATACCCAAATGTGTACAGAGTTTTGGAAGGAATACTGAAGAAAGTTGGCACCTAGTATAATTGGGCATAGATGGATAGAAATAACTAAAATGGTCCTTAATACATAGACAGGTATGATCTACATATACGTGTTTCTGACCATGGACTACAGTGACAGGCTACTGTGGACATGGTAAAAAAAATTCTGGTTACACAATAGCCTTTTCTTGACTAATAATAGACAGCAGGAATAGGGTAGCCAGTATAGCAACTCGCTATGAGGTGGAAGGTCCGGGGATCGAATACCGGTGGGGCAAGATTTTCCTCACCCATTCAGACCATGCCTGGGGTCCATCCAGCCTTCTATGCAACGGGTAAAGCAGCCGGGTCGTGGCGTTGACCACCCACCCGATCTAGAGCCGAGGTTAAAGAAAGAGTAGAACTGTACCTCTACTCACACCCTGTGCCTTCATGGCTCATTATGGAGTGTACTTCACCTTCATAATGGCGCCTATGTATTTCTTTCGTAGACATGTTTTATTATAAAACATATTGTTATGTTAACGGTAGATATTGTGTCGCTTGTCGTGTTTATTTATCGGCCTTTAATTGAAGCTGCAGTCGAGTGTAACGTGAGAAATGTCCCCCGGGAATTAAGACATGACCGGCAGCGCTGTCAGCGGAGAACGAAAGGCCTATTTGGACTGTTAGAATCCTTTGTAATTTTATACCCGCAATTACCGCACAATGTGGTTTAAAACCTGATTTTTACGATTAAATTATTGAGTATTTTATGTATATCAAAGTAATCCTGTGTCAGCAAGTATCTGAACATCTGTCAAATTTAATATCACTAAAAATTGGTTTATTGGGACGCTCATTCATCTACTGGGCTCCTTACGTGCAAGTAAATTACCCAAAAAGACACTAATTACATCTCATAAAATATGCTAAAAGACCAACATATGTACTTGTTTTATGGATGTAATTTTATTGCATATTCCACTATGTAATAAAATTACTTTCACGGTTACCGTTGCGCAATAAAATTGCATCAATGAGGTGGCTACTATGCGATACAACTAAGTGCATCCGTTGATCTTTTAACATATTTTATCTGTCTAATCAATGCGCGGTATATGAAACATATTAAACTAATTGTATCTCGTTTACATAAAAAAAAAAGGTTTTTGTGCGTACTGTTCGTCGGATATAGAGTTTTTGACAAATTTTAACCATTTTGTCTCATAATTGACATCTATTTGAACTTCATATGTGCAGCTTGTCAATCTTATCACTGACAAATGTCACTGTTTCGGTAGCTTTGAAGTGTCATTTCGGTACTGACGAAACTTAAATAACTGGCAGTTTTGGGCAAGAATTTTGATTAAAATTTTATTTTAACATAACAATATGAACATCTAAGTAAACATGTACTGAAGCAGTAATCTTCCATTTTATGAATAGTTTAAAACTTTCAAAATATTAAGTTCTGGATACGACTAAAACCAGCAACCTGCGAAATTGAGAGATCTTACATATTGTTGTAGAACTAATCACCCGAGGGGAGAACAGATGTTTTATCAGCTGCTATCTCACGCGTCAGTAGGCAATTAGCGACCGGTAAACATTGTGTCGCTTGTCGTGTTTATTTATCGGCCTTTAATTGAAGCTGCAGTCGAGTGGAACGTGAGAAGTGTCCCCTGGGAATTAAGACATAACCGGCAGCGCTGTCAGCGGAGAACGAAAGAACAATGTGAATATGGCGACACGCTTTGGTGTACAACTTCGCGCTCCTCGTTCTGTCTTAAGCGGTTCATTGATTTTCGTCGAAAAATGAAAATTTACGCCACACACACCCACATCTAGGTATAGATTCTCTTCATTCCAGTTCACATCTTCACGACAGTGCTCATGCTACATTCCTACGCTTTCTCGTCATGGGATTTTCTTTAAAAAAAATTTATGCAGTGTCGTTTCCCATGCGTAGTGCATGTCTTGCCTAACTACACCTTCTTGATTCAATAAATCCTGTCTTACCAACACATGGCAAATTAACTTTAAGGAGTGATGGGGTATTAATTAACAAGCTGCACAGGCTGAATGTCAGCCCTCCCGCTCTCTCTCTCTCTCTCTCTCTCTCTCTCTCTTGCATCAGCGACATCTTATTCAACATATTTTCAACTACTCCGTAACACAATACCAAAATTTAAAAGTTTTCATAGGCTGGTTTGGAAAATAGATCGGGAATGGGACACAGTAAATGGGATTACGAGATTGAAAGAAGATTTTGCAACAACAAAAAAAAGTGTAAAAATCTCAGTAAGCAGCAGCAGAATGTGTGAGCTTGGTACCAAAAACAATACAGGGAAGATGTTATGTTATGTAGTATTTATTGGTTTAGAGTCATGCAGATGGGATAGAATAAAGATGTAAGAAGTTCTTATGATGGCAAGCGGGCAGTCGGAAGTTACTGTAAAGAGCTGGACTGAAAAATAAATGGATGTATTAGACAAAACTGAACTAGGATACGTATGCTAAAATGATACGAGACGGATGTAACAATAATAATAATAATAATAATAATAATAAATACCCTCTAGGTACCGGTATAAGAATAGACCTAGGGAATCCCCTGTCGGTCGTAAGGGGCGACTATTTGGGGCGACCGTCCTGAACCTATCCTTACCCTCAATATTCCTAGTTACCAAAATCAAATCCCCAACCTACCCCATCCATCAACCTGGCAGAAGGTATAAAATGCATTACACCCATGACAAAGGAGAACGAAGTCAATCGAGCCTCGGAAACTGCTTCGGGTATGCAGCATATCACCCGCGCTGGATGTATGGGAAGTGGACATTCAGCGGTAAATGAGCGACGGTTTCCCGTGGTGATTGGTGGAGCAAGTGGCGCCATCCCACGTACGGCTACCACAAAACCCTGCCGCGGGTCCACACAGCAACAAGAGACCCAACCAGTTGAAACTGCCACCCTTGGGACCACTGAAACTGGGAAACCACACCAGCGCACACAGTGGAGCCAATATTATATAATCACCAAATTAGAAACTATTAAAATTGGATATAGACGAGAATTACATGATAGGTTTACGAGGCAGTACCCGGAGATGGAGATTAGTGAACAAAGAATAGCAGACCAACGAAGGGCCATCGTTACTAAAGGCTTACTATCAAAACCCTGAGTAGAAGAAATTAGAGCACAAGTGGCTGAAACCTTCAAGGAGGCAGATGTAAATTCAGAGAAAGAAACAACACAACCTATTGACGAAATTGAACAAAAAGAAGATAGCCGAAGATTAGAACACCCACCGATTGCAGAAAACCCAGAACTAGACAAAATAAAAATAGAATTTTACAAGACACTAAAAGAATTTGAGGGAACAGACCCAACTATGCGATATCAGATACCTAAACAAACGTGTTCCCGGAAGCTAGCCACCATCATAACCACCGTAAACCAGGAGATGCTTCCGGACTATTTGAAACACAATGTCACCAGTTTCCTTGAATTACATAACACCATTTACGCGGCAGCAGTTGCCACCGTGAGGTTGTCGGAGGCCAGGATAGACGGAAAAAAGCTGAACCACATACAAAATGAACCACACATCCCACCATGGGAAAGAAGACTTAAGAAACAAATTGACGATTTGAGAAAAGATATTGGACGAGAGCAACAGGCCCAAAAAGGCAATATCAATAAAATATTGCAAAAACGTATCTGTAGGGTACAAAAAAAAAGTACACGTACACGCCAAACACGATCCAAACAATGTTCACATTACGGAAATACTTGACACCCTCAAGCAAAGGCTATCTGTAAAATCACAACGGCTTAGGCGGTACAAAGAAGCAAATGGAAAAAAAGCAACAAAATAAGCTTTTTACTACCAACCACCTACTATCACAACCTAAAAACTGAACGATGACCTGACTGCCACAACACACTGCCGGATAAACAGGCTTTAACGGCCTTCTGGAAGTCCACTTAGGGAAACGCAGTCAAACATAATTTAAAAGCAAGCTGGATAAGAAGGGAGCAAACAAGGAGTGTCTAACGTAACAGCAATGGAACATAGCCCAATAACTACAGAACAAGTATCTCGGCTGATTGCTAAAACACTTAACTGGAAGGCACCGGGACCAGATGGAATAAACAACTTCTGGATTAAGCGGTTTACTGCAACTCATTCTTACTTAGCACATTATTTTAATCAATTCGTGGAGGATGCCTGAAACATTCCAGATTTTCTAGTTCAAGGAATCATACCTACTACCGAAAATCCAAGACTGTCAGGATCCTTCCAAATATAGGCCAATAACTTGCCTCTGCACAATCTACAAGATATAAACAGCATGTATAGCTGAAAAGATTTATAAGCATCTAGACACAAACAAACTCTTAGCAGAAGAACAGAAAGGATGTATCAAAAACTCCCAGGGCTGTAAAGAACAACTAATAATAGATGCGGTAGTATTGGAACAGGCGCATAAAGATAACCGAAACTTGTACATAGCATACATCGATTATCGTAAGGCTTTTGACTCGGTGCCACACAGCTGGCTTAAACACGTATTACAAACATACAAAACAGACCCACAGATTATTAAATCATTACAACAGCTGATGAAGAAATGGACAAACCACCCACCAAGTCAAAGTGAAAAATCATCGGATTATGAGTGACCCGATCCGTATACAACGAGGAATATACCAAGGGGATAGTCTTAGCCCGTTATTGTTTTGCCTTGCACTAAACCCCTTTTCTTATCTGCTCAACAGAACAAACTGTGGTTTTAGTATACACTCAGGTAACCTAGAAAAGCAACGATTGAACCATCGTTTATACATGGATGATATTAAACTATATGCAGCTACAAAAAATCAACTACAAGAACTTCTATGGCTCACTCATACTTTTTCAAGAGACATTAAAATGGTATTTGGGATTGAAAAGTGCAAAACATTACGTATTGCAAAGGAGAAACTAGAGATGAGAAACTTCACAACAGACGATGATGACACAATGGAAACCATGAACGAGGATGACATATATAGATACCTGGGCCACATGCAAGCTAAACAAATTAAGCATGCCCAAATGAAACAGAAGGTAAACGAAGAATACTTAAATCGCACAAAAAGCATATTAAAGACAAAGTTGAATGGAAAAAATACGATAAAAGCTATCAATACTTTTGCGACCCCAGTACTAACTTTTAGCTTCGGAATAGTGAAATGGACACCTACAGACTTAGAGAACCTCCAAACCAAAATGAGAACGTTACTCACAAGATATAGATTTCACCACCCTTGTGCTGCAAAGGAAAGACTTACTCTACCACGACAAATGGGTGGCAGAGGATTGATTGATATAGCTCGACTACATGATAAACAGGTGAAGCTCCTTCAGGCATATTTCTTAAACAAACAGGTCACATCGTCTTCTCATGCTGCAGTAGTAAAAACAGATGATAGGTGCACACCACTGGACTTAGTCCGCGCAAATGCAAATGAACTCCCCACAGATGAAGAATATAATAACAAAGTCAAGAGACAATATTCCCAAAAAGCCCTGCATGGCCGCCATCCGTATGACCTCAGCCAACAATATGTAGACGTAGAAGCATCGAACAAATGGCTGAAAAACGCTGATTTCTTCGCTGAAACAGAGGGATTTTTAACAGCAATACAGGACCAAGTCATACTAACAAGAAACTACAGGAAATACATTTTGAAGCAACCACACATCGATGAGCTGTGCAGAAGATGTGGAAAAGAATCGGAGACAATCCAACACATTACTGCAGCATGTGAGCAACTAGCACCTACCGAGTATGTAAAGAGACGTGATGGACTAGCCAAAATTATCCATCAGAAAATGGCAGAAGCAGCCGAATTAATTGACAATAAATGTCCATATTGTAAGTACACACCAGCCAATGTACCGGAGAATGAAAATTTCAAGCTGTATTGGAATTGCAGCATACTTACGGACAAAAAAATACATTTTAATCGACCTGACAAAACTTTTATAAATAAGAAAACAAAGAACACCTTGTCGATAGGCATAGCTGTCCCAAATACACACAATCTCGCCAAAACAATAACCGACAAACAAAACAAGTACCAAGAACTGGCGAATGAAATATGTGCTATGTGGAAGCAAAAGGCAGCACAAGTGATCCCGAT
>Ga0123355_10015528_pt1 | contig 11970 bp, 7 predicted proteins | sample TergutEmb28metaG_3_FD_89872 | JGI IMG/M metagenome (GOLD analysis project Ga0123355, IMG submission 89872) | Embiratermes neotenicus P1 segment gut microbial communities from Petit-Saut dam, French Guiana - Emb289 P1 | ecosystem: Host-associated > Arthropoda: Insects > Digestive system > Gut ... | reverse complement strand
TAAATACAACTAATCAGCAATTTATATGATTTTATAACTAGACAGACTAAGCAAACATAAATGTAAATAGACATAGTACTTTTCTAATAAGTTTAATAACTGGATAAACATAACCTCTACATGACATAGCATGTTTATAGTAAGTAATACACAGTAATCACACCCAAAAAATTCACACATAAATTTTACTACTATTTGCTTATATTTATAGAACTGTATTTTAATAATTTTAGACCACTCACTTGTTACAGTGTGATGATACCAGAGGCTGTGTAATGCAGTTTTGACCTCCTGATGATGAGCACATGTGCTCGGAATATGTAGATGCACGAAATAAACTTATAGTAAAACAAAAGTTTTGTGCATCAAGTTGGTTAATTACTGAGATAAAAGTAATATTTGTGTTTAGTGATTGGGTGGCATGAAGCACGTTGCTTTAAAGTAATGAAAATGAACGTAGTAAATGAATGGAGGTATAAGTTTGGCTGTGGCCCACCCATTGTGAATTGCAGTATCATGTGTTTTGATTCTGCATGAGGTTAATATGTGGAGTGAATTTTTTTAATATTTTCGGTACTGCCAACCACACTAACGTTCTGTGATTGGCATAGTTTTATCTTACAGGAAACAGCCCCGTAGGTGTAATAATTATAAATCTCAGTAAATGATATGAAATTTTCTTGTCGAGTAATGGAGGTGATGAAATTAATAATTGTAAAGTCAATTTTGAATTTAATTATTTTATAAACATTAGTGAGAATAATACTCTTAATCATTAACAATAATAAAATAAATCGTAATACCGCGAAAAATCCCATGCAGTACTTATCACAATTGTTTAAAAATCCCTTTCCAAATATAAAATTTAGTAATACTTCATTCTGGAAAAAATGAAAAATATCAGTTCTCTGCAATCAAAGAATACTCATGGATGTGTTGAAATTTCACTGAAAATGTTAAAAATTAATGCTCCTTTTATTAGTTTTCCTCTAAATTTTATTTATAATACATCCAAATTAAGAGGAGTGTTCCATTTGCACTTCATATACTCTCATCTTAAAATCACTGTTTAAAACTGGTGATAAGAACAGTATGGCTTATTACAGACCATTCTCATAATTAACTTCATTTTCTAAGGTGGTGGAGGTCATATATAAAAGGATTTTGACTGATATTATTTATCACAATATTTTAGTAAATGAATAGTTTCGAGTGAGGTCAGAATCATCACTAGAAAGGGCTTCTTGTAATTTAATTTGTGAAATACTAAAAGCTTTTAATAATAAAAGAATAGTTGGTATTTTTTACTTAGAAGAGGCTTTTAATTATGTAACCATAGTATTGTTTTATTAAAATTAGAATTCTTTTGAATAATAAACTAGGCACATACTTTTATTAAATCTTATCTTGAAGGTAGACAGCAGAGTATGATTTTACGGATAAATTCTCGAATAATAATACCTGTTCTAATTGGGGTACAGATAAGTATGGTGTTCTGCAAGGATCAACAATGTGACCATTGCATTTTTTGAATTTGTATTAATGGCCTACCAAATAGTACAATTAATACAAATTTAAATGATAATCCTAAAACCGTACTATTTCCAGATGATACAGTTATAATAATAAACAACCCCAATTTTACTAATTTTGAAAAAAAGTTATTAATATTGTTTTGAACTGTATGAGTGAATGGTATTCTTCTAATTTGCTTTCTCTAAATATTGGTAAAACTCATTTCATGCATTTTAAAACTAAACATAGCTCTCATAATGTTATGAGTATTAACCTTTTGATGCCTAACGTCGACTATAGTGGTCGTACCGCACCACTAACCTCTAAATGTTACATTTTATATATTTATTCAACAAATACAGGTACTGAAAATTTTAAACATGGTATATACTCTCCGTTTTTTCCTCTTTAAAATGCAGTTTGTTTCATAAATCTAACATATTTGGTTCCTGTATTATTCACATTTTATATACAGTGTGTGCTAAAATTAAAAAAATAATTCCGGCACCAAAAGGTTACTTGTATCAGTAAAATAATATTAAACACCTCTACTTTTGAGTTTCAAGGAATAATAATCAGTAACACATTATCCAGGAAAAGCCATATAGATATGATTACACCCAAATTAAACTAAGCCTGTTATGTGGTAAGAGTGGTTAAACCATTTTATCGCATACCCTAAAGATGCTCTATTATACCTACTTTCACTCTGTTATGACTTGTTGAGTGATATTTTGGGGAAATCCCACACACACACAGTGATAATATTTTTTGTTTACAAAAAGGCATTATTAGAATCAAAGTGGGAGCCAGAACAAGAGACACTTGTAGAGAACTTTTAAAAAATTTAAAAATATTGCCTTTAACATTTCAATATGTTGTCTTTAGCCCTGTTTGTTGTTAACAACAGAAATTTATTTATAGAAAATTCTCAACTACATAGTATCAGAACTAGGAATGACTCCAATCTTTTCTATCCATCACCACATTTAATGATTTATCAGTAAGGACCACATTATTTTGGTATCATGGTGTATAATAAGCTCCCTTCTCAAGTAAAGAATCTGTCGAGCAATTGTAAGCAATTTAAAACAGTTCCTAATAATTTTCTACAGTTGCATTCATTTTATACTTTAGTTGAATATTTTAATGGCAATAAATATTGACACTGAACATGCCATATGATGTTAAGTTCTAAATATCATTACATTTAGTGATCAGATATATTGTCTTAATTACATTTAAAATGATATATATCTATGTAGAGGTATTTTTTATATCATTCTTGTCCCTTTTATTATCAGAATTGTTTTGTTTGTTGTATTGTTGGTTTGTATTTTCAAAGAATGTAATGTCTATGTTGATTTAATCTTATTACTTGTTCTATATGTAATCTTTAGAACAATATATGCTTTGGACAAGTTCTGTATTGAATGGTTGTATTACCAGCTATGGATTTTTTAATTATCAATAAGTACTAATACTAACACTAATACACACATTTTGCAAACAATTTTATTAATTTATCTGCTGTTCGTGCTAGTAGCTGGAAACGCCATGTGACCTCTCATATACTTTATGAGAAAAAGTGATGTAATATGGAAAAACATTTTAATATGGTCACCACACAGCTGGATGTTGTTTTGTTCACAGTTGTTAGGATTAATGTAACAGCTGTATCCTGTCACTGAAGTGGGGGTTTGCACACGGGTACAAACCTTGAAACAAACAGTTTTCACTCACCAAATGCAGTTGGACACCATGTGCTTAAAGCATGCGCATTCAATAACATTGTATATAAAACTTTTGAACATGTTCATAATGCAGACCATCAAAACTTCTAACCATTTGATTGTACTGTACATAAGGAAATAGGAATCCATGGGCAAAGTAATACTGTCTCAGGTATGATATAGCAGAGAAGAAGGTCAGTGACAGTTCATTGCATAGCTAATCTGAGTGTATGTTTAACTTTAACCAATATAAGGTCTTCCTGGTGTTGGCACTCAAAAAGTGCTGAAACATGTGAGATTGTGTATCTATTGTGCTCACATTTCAGTGCATGTAAGGTTGGATTGATGACTAGAATTTTTTCATCGTGCATGGTATGTACGATTTTAAAAAAGTGTGTTAGGAGGTTTGGTTTGAAGTGCCATTTGCAAAATTATGCTAATTTAGGTTGCATTAATTTTCTTTATGTTTATGCATACAGTGGGGCGATTACAAAGAGTTTGATGTAGGGAATGTGTTACCTAACTGAAACTGTCATAAGGTGTTAATAATCACTGTTACATGTCTGTCCACATCACCAAATTTAAACTTCTTAGGAGTAAAGGTAAAGGTGAACAAAGTGCAGATGAAAGAGACAAGGAAGTGAAAGAGAGAGGGGATAGTGTTTGTGCTCTGGCCTTTTCTTCGTGCATGAAAAAGGATTTGTGTAGCTGCTCGTTAGTGAGTTGAATGGGAACCAAGAGGCTAGACTAGACTAGAATAGAATAGAATTGAAATGAATTCATTTATGTTCCATAAATGTTTCTTTGAACACAACCGGAGGATGCAAAACGTGTTATAATACAAGCAGAAAACTTATTTCATATGTAAACTGAAGTAACTGTGTTGTGTGTGTGTGTGTGTGTGTGTGTGTGTGTGTGTATATATACAAACACTGTAGCATGGCACAAAGGTATTTCATATACATCTAATGCATAATATGCATATAACTACATGATTATAAAAAATGATTTTTCTCAAACTGATATCAGTCAAACAAACAATGATATGCATTTGGAGAAACCATAAGAATGGGAGAATTTAGTGTCATAATATTTTAGTACTGGATAAATAAAAGTCAGTTTGAAACTTATGGCCAAACTGTATGTGTTTTAGTACTGGGAACATCCTCTTAAAAGTGAACTAGCCTAGACTAGTTCAGTGCATGTGCTGGGTTTACACAGTCATATGATGAAGACCTGGTGTGCTGTGTATGTTTTAATGTCACAGACTTTCCAGTTCCTATTCCCTTCTTCTTTGTCCATTCATGGCCCTCTTGTCTTTCCTCTGTCATTGCTTCACTGATTCCCTTTGTGCATGTGACTAAATCTCCCCTTCCTGTGTCCTGGTATTACCCATTTTAAGTGTGCCAAGTTTATTATTCTGTACAGTCTAATGTTAATCTGAAGTGCCTTATAATCAGGCTAGTATAGTAATAAGCAAGGCTCATACTGGCTTACAGCTCAGTGTGGCATTGTTGGTATAGTGACTCACTATAAGCTGGTTGGTCTGGGGTTTGAACCCTGGTGGGGGCAAGATTTTCCATGCCTGTCCAAACTGGTCCCAAGGCCCACCCAGCCTCATGTATAGTGGGTACCAGGTCTTAACTGGGGGGTACAGTGGCTGGGGCATGGCATTGACCACCCACCCCCTTCTAGTGCCAAGAGTGTGAATAAGTACAGCTATACTTGTACTTCACTTTTGTGTCTTCATGACATCCTATGTGGTGGACTTGGCTTTTACTTTACTTATATCTCAGTGTGTCCCCATTTTAATTATTTGCATTATTTCAATCTCAGATTAGCAGTATTAATGTTTATGAAATATGTTTTCTCTTATTTTAGACTTTACAATACAATGTTTTCTGTGAGATTCAACTTTCAGATTTATAGTAACATTTTCATATAATGCTTTGCAGATTGAACTATTGTAATACAGTCACCATGGCAAAACGACCAGCAGAAGGAGATGGCAACACAAGTGGACAACCACCTATCAAGAAAGTACAGTTTGAACCCATGCGGATTGGACCTATATCAACCTTAGAAGAGATGGACATGAAGGTTCTTCAATTCCAGAATAAGAAATTGGCTCAAGTAAGTAGAAACTTGTGCCAGTTCAAAATGTGTCTGATGTGTATGTGGAATTCTCACTGTATATACATGTTTAGATGATCTGTTTCCATATTTATGCTCTTTTTTTAAATCATTATTTGGTGCAACAGCCCCCAGTGGGTCAGGGCCTCCTCATTCATGAGGTTTCTAGATCACACACAACGCACCACAGTTGGTAGGACTCCTTTGGACGAGTGATCAGCTCGTCACAGAGACCTCTACCTTACAACACACAACACTCACAATAGACAGACATCCATGCCCTTGGTGGGATTTGAACCCACAATCGCAGCAGGTGAGCAGCTGTAGACCTATGCCTTAGAACGCACGGCCACAGGGACTGGCATATTTGTGTTTTTGTAAACTTACAGAATAGTGCAGTTGGGTCAAAATTTGAGTGTAGGTGAAACTAAATGTATGAATTATTCACAGTTATAAAAATGAATGGCCATGGCTGTTTTCTGAAGTTCAGTTCAGATACTGAGGATATTCTGAAAGATGAGTGTCCATTCCCAATGCTTGATACATTAAAATCTGTCAAGTAAAGCTAAACATTATGAATCCTAGAACAGCTCTGCTGGTAGTTGAAACTTACACTACCTTTCCTTGTATCTAAAAATTAGTGTGGACTAGAGATCTTTTTATGAGTAAAACTGGTATTTTTACCTGTAACTTCTGTGTGAGCGATTACATCCCTCTTCATGCTTACAAAGTATGTGTGGCAAGAAACTGTCCTGCAGAAATTGTACTGGTGCACAAATATTTTTCCTTCAGTAAACTGAAGGAACGGAGTTTATTACCTGATGTTTTCACAGTGCTTGTTAACAGTTCTGTCATTCTTGTTTCTGGGGTTTTTGTGACAAAAGAGTGCCAAAATGCACCTGTGAATTTCTCCCTTTCTTTTTCTGTGCCGGTCTATCCAGGTGTAACAGTTTTAGAACAGCTGAATGGTTTGTGATGAAATTTTATACTGGGAAGTTTACTGAAATTTGTCAGCTCATTTAACTTCTGGTTAATATCGGACCATAATAACAAAAAACTACATAGAGATAAATGTGTCTTCATGCACTCCTCCAACTAGTAACTTGCCAAAAATTATCAGAGAAGAAGGTATTCTGAATACAAATTGTGTATATAAATGAAACATACATCTAATGCACAAGACACTTTTTGTGTCTTACCCTTTTTTTGTTTAGATACTTCATTGGGCTGGAATTTTATTTGTCATATCATAAATTGAGAACTGTTGGACTGTTTTTATGAAGTGTTGTGTTTGAGGTCTGTGCAAAAATTCGTCTTTCATTCTTGTGCCTCTACAGTGGTCTGGCCCACAGGTTTTATGCCACTGATCAGGAAGCATCAAAAGTAAGCAGCTTTCACCAGTTAAAAACCTAGAGGCAGTAATGGAGTGTTTGTGCAGCAGTTGCTGTGCTGTGCATACATTTCTTCACCTTCTGTCATAGAATTACCATACAAGTCATTAGTAGTTTGATATTGTATGTTCTGATACATCAGATTGGTGTGTGCATGTGATATAAATGTTATACCAAATTTATGTGATCGTGTGCATGAGATCTGGTAAGGCCATGACAGTAAAGATCCAAGAAATAGATTAAAAAATGGTTTTGAATCAAGGGAAGATCACGTTGTGGGTGGCAGGTAAGTGTTAAAATAAGTATGAGAGAAGTGGTTTATGAACATGAGAATTGGACTGAACTGTCTAGGTTATGGGCTGTTCCTCATTTTCTTGTCGATTTGCTAACAAATCTTTAGGTTTCATAGCAGAAGAGAATTTTTAAACAGTTGTCAAAGTCAGTTGCTCAAATAATACCCCTTAGTGTATACTGAGCCCTTTTCTTTAACTGTCATTAGAACTAGTAAAAGAAGTAGGTCAACACATGTGCAAGTCCATTTTTTTCCATGAACATTGGATTAAAATTTATGTTGGTTTACATCAGTGTTCCACGTGCAGAACCTGGAACATTTAGGAACAGACACTTCTATGTGATTCTTAACCCATCCCTAGTGCTAGAGTGAACTTATGGATAATATACGTATCATCATAGTTCTGAAGAACACAAATTCTTCCAGTGTGGCATTATAATATACGTAATTAAGTATGCAAATGTTTTAGATCCAGGCACTTTAATTTGAAGTCCTCTTGGTATTGCGTGCAGTGTACCATTCTTATGAAATTTTTCAAAGTTGAAGAATTTTCATTCATTGTGCCATCTGGTATAAATTATTTACTTTACATGTTAATGGGAAGAACATTATACAAAATAAATATATTGTTGCTTTTTCCTTCAGCGTCTGGAGCAGCGACACCGATTAGAAGCTGAACTTCGTCAGCGCATTGAACAGTTGGAAAAACGACAGACTCAAGATGATGCTGTTCTTAATGTTGTAAATCGTTACTGGAATCAACTAAATGAAGACATACGAGTCCTTCTGCAGCGGTTTGATGCTGAAACGGCAGATGAATCTGAGAACCGAAGTATGTTTAACTTCTCACAGGAGAATAGTTATTGTATGTGATCACTTGTTTTAACATTATAAAAACTGATCGACCCATAGAGTGCTTTTGTGTGTTTTGTTTGATTCTCAGAACAAACATTATTTCCCTCGGCAACATTAACTTATTGTTAAGTTTTTTCTAGTTAAGGTGTCCTGTGTTTACTGAAGTTCTTTGACCAAGGTGAGTGGATAATTCTCTGTATTTGTAAAAGGAAGGAGAAGAATGAAAGAAAGAGAGAAAGAAGCAAACAAACAAACAAACAAACAAAGAACCAAATCTGAGTATGTAAAAATAACAGTTGCAGGAGAGCATTCAGTGTGTCAGAAATGTTAGAACACAACAACGTTCATATTTTGCATTTTATGCATAAGTGTATGAAAAATTGATTTTTGGTATTTTTAGAACTAGTGTCCAATTTCCAGTGTATGTGTTGTGTGTATGTCTTTAAAATCAGTTTAATACCTACCAGTGTGTGTTTGCAGATGAAAATGAAGCAACTACTTCATTCTTGATGCAGCTATCAACTTGGGACAAGGAAGAATTGGATGAAAAGTTAGCAAATCGAGTTCAAGTATCAAAACGAGCTGTTGCAAAAGTCATTCAAGCCTTTGATCGTCTTATGCAAAGAAATGAGAAGATTACACTTGCCCTCAAAGGCGAACTGGACGGAGGTTATTGGAATCTTCTCCCATCTTGTGATCAGTGTATGCTTGCTTTGCTTTTTTTATTTTTTTAGTTTAAACTGTAGCAATAATTTGCAGTACGTTGTGTCTCCTGCTTTGTGTTGATTATGCTTGATATTATTACGGCACTTGTCAAATTTTGTGTGGTTTATGTGTGAGTGGGGTTCTGATGCAAAAACTATTTAAACACAATTCTAGTTGCGTGATTTTAGACCTTTACAGCATTGTTGATGACGATGAAAATATTCTTGGATGTGAGGCCTTGTCTGTTGGTAATTAGTTACTGACATTAATTACCAATTGACACACTGTCATATCCTGGAAGACTTTCATGTTCAAATCCTAGAATCTTTTTACTATTCTTGCATTTATTGCATGGGAAATTTTTGTTTTTATTACAGTGAAACTCACTTAAACATTTGTGGTGCAGAAGTTTTCGTGCGTATAACATCAGGATAAAAGAGCACCAAAATTCTCCTATTTGAATAGCATTACACATTGCCCTTTTACTGCATAAGAGAATTTCCTGCTTAAGAAGCATTAAAATTTAATGTTGAAAAAAAAAATTCACCCATTTAATAGATTTCTTTATGAAAAACTTAAATGATTTCCTCATGTTTCCATTCTTTTTGTTTCCAAAATATGGTGTTGAAATGCTGCTGTCAGTTGGGGTAGGTTAGTGTCCAAGCTTATTTCTGCATGTGAGGTTTACACAGAATAACGCAACCTTATGGTACATATGTGTTATATTTCTCCCACAATTCAGAGACTGCAGTCAGTCTGTCCCCACTACTCAGCCTGTCACTCTTCCGTCGTCATAATAACTGCATCAGTCATTTTGCTTCTAGCCGTGCTGTTGTTAACGTTATTTAATAGTGTACATGTCTGCAAAGTCTTTTTCTCACATCATGCCAATGTGGCAGCATAGCACTGAAGGATGGGCCTGGTTAGAAATTCTCTGATGCCAACTTGAAATCAACTTGCAACTAGTGGCATTCTGCATGTAATATATTAAAGTTATGTTACCAGTGTGGAAATTGAAGGCAGACTGACCATGTGCAAACAAGGCATCTGAACCCTCTCCAATTTTCAGGTAGCCAAGCACCCTCTTCCTTACAGGTTTTTATAAAAGTTTTCAGATCCTAGCTTTCATTGGCTTCTACCTGTGCTCAGTGAGAAGTTTTTATGATCGTTATTAGTGTCATTGAAATCCTGCCACTTGTGTGTCTGTTATGCTTTCTGTTGCCCATGTTGTGGCAGAGTGATTTGCAGTCTTGTGTAACAGAACACACTGTGACTGTACCAGTTTTATACTTGCATTTCAGTAAGTTGAAATATTATGCACACAAAATTTATTACCTCAATTTGCATTGTGTAAATATGCAATTCATGATTGAACACACTACCAGTGTGGCTGCTATCACATGTTAAAAAAGAAAACAGTGTTGTGCTAGCAAGACGTTATGTTCTCGGTTTAATATGGCTTGTTTGGTACATAAAACTTCAAATTCTTTTGATGCGATCCATGAGACGCGGAGAAAATTATTTGATGGAACAGTGTGGTTTTTAATGTGAAACTTGTTAGAATTGTTTCATTTCAGTGCTGATAATGAACTAAATGCTTCAGTGAAATGAGGTTGATTTAACAGTGCCGTTAGATTTTTTCTTGATTTCATAACACATGCCCTTGAACATTGCAACAATAAATGTGGGTATAAAATTCAAGCCATTCCCAGTATCGACAAAAGTAAACATAATATGTTGTTGGCACTCCAAATGTCTCTCACAACAAAGTCACTGAAAAATGGGGCATTCCTGTTAGAAAGGTTGCTGACACAATGCTTGGAAGGTCAGACACAGGTGAGAATGTGCAAAGACTGCTGCAGATTACACAAATTTTTATACGTATTATAAGTTCTCAAAAAGTAAAGAAGTATAACTTTTCAGTCATTTTCTTTTAAGAGGTTTTCCTGCTTAATGAGTAATATTTTTTGGCACTTTCCCACATTTTCAGAGAGTTTTACTGTGTTTTTATTTGGTTTACTTTTTATTCTTACTTTTTTCTTGGCATCTGTGCAAAATGAGACTTATTAGGTATAGTTTACATGTAGTGATCATGGTGTTCTAGGAAAAGCTACAAGGCAGATGGGTGTCATAAAATAAACTAGATGTACAATACATCTGCTCATATATGTGATAGTGTCCATGTGCTCTTGAGAGCTGTCAGACTTCTGCTGAATTTGCTGCTTTTTCTTTTGTATGAATGTGATCAAGATTTTAAATTATAGATATATCTTCCATGTTTTTTTGGGGGGGGGACTCTTATTAACTGAATTGGCCTCAAGTTGTAAGAAACCTCAGTTATGTAGTGCATGAGGTTAAATATGTGAGATTTACTGCTATTATTTGATATTGGTAGTATTTTACATGTTTTCATCAGTTCTTTTAGCTGAATCAACAAATCTGATTTATTTGTGATATGTGCAATAGTTTTCTGATATTATAATTCTTTTTACCTGTCCATCTCAATAATTCAACCTGAGAATCGCCATATGTTCTGTATTGAAGCATGTTATTTATCCATTTTGAGCTTACAGATTGCTTTCATAGGATCTTGCATTTAGATGTTCATTATGAGTTATTTGGTTATTTTTGTTGTCTTTTCTGATTAATACTATAATTCATTGAAAATTTTCTACGTTAAAAGAATTCTGTCATACGAATATTTTTCAAGCCGCATATGCTATAGTGGTTCTGGATGTGCAAAATGTAATTCAGTAAGTTTAGATTATTGTTAGAATAATAAATATATTTGGTGAAAATGGGAAGAACTGCCAGGGACATTTAGGGAATATTACGGGAAGTTTGTGGAGGGAAGTTTGTGGAGAGGGAACACTGAATAGAACATTACTGGGTCAGGGGGTCATGGGTTTTTTTTTTAAGTACAGAAGGAGGAGCATCATGTAGCCTGTCTTATGGCAGGTCTGAATCCTCTTCTGAAGGGTGTTCTCTAGAGAGTGCGATGCAGTGCAACCTTTTTTAATTTCCAGTATCTTCTAATTTCATTAAGGTCATCCAGTAGCTCTTATATCTGCATCCTCTTCTGCCCATCACTTCTATCTTTTCTTGAATAATGTGTTTTAGAAACAATTCCTTTGTAAGATGTGACCAATCCAGGTAACCTTCTTTACTTGTATTGTATGTAGGATATTTCTTCCCTCCTCAGCACTTTGTAATACTTCATTTTTCGCACAATTAGCCCAACTGATGTTCTCAATCTTTCTCCATTATCACATTTAAAAATAAGGAACATACTGCAGAAATATTTCTGACAATTTCAAGAGCTAATCAGAGTGTGTGTGTGTGTGTG
>Ga0123355_10015527_pt1 | contig 11972 bp, 3 predicted proteins | sample TergutEmb28metaG_3_FD_89872 | JGI IMG/M metagenome (GOLD analysis project Ga0123355, IMG submission 89872) | Embiratermes neotenicus P1 segment gut microbial communities from Petit-Saut dam, French Guiana - Emb289 P1 | ecosystem: Host-associated > Arthropoda: Insects > Digestive system > Gut ... | reverse complement strand
TTTCTAATCCATTACCACTTAATATATCAATATCTCTTACACCTAAAGTTCTTACATATCCAGGTAACTCTATAGTAAATACTGGATTTGTATATAGGTCATATCTATAGTGATTTGTATTTAGTGTTATTGTGAAACGTACTTCATTAGAATTTACTGTAGATAAATTTGTTCTACTCATTTCTAAATTCGCAACTGAAACTGGAGCTACAAGTCTCATTTCACCTGTACCTGCCATGTCCATGTTCTCTCCTGCTGTCACTCCAATTATATTTGTTCTATTTATCAAACGTGTTGCTTCCCAAATTTGGTCTCCTGATATAGCACTTCCGTCTATTACTCTAGTATGTCTTATATTAATTCTTCCTTCTGTTATAGGAGCACTTGTAATTATGCTAATTCTAGTTGTATCTACTGTATGATATATCACTATATTCCCGTTTTCATCTGCTTCAGTATCTGCTGTTACTAATATAGACTGCGCTCCTGACGTTGCCGACCCATCTGGGAAAGTTACTATTTCTCCAGAAGTATCTATTCTCATATATCCATCTTGTCCAAACATTCTTAAAAAGTCTTCTCTATTTATATTAGTAGAAAGATATTCTACATTTGCATTTGCAATCGCTACATCTCCATTATATAGTACATTTACTCCATCACTGCTTATGTGTAAATAATCAATTGCTGGCGCATAACTAACACCCATAGCCCAAACACTCGCATGTTCTATGCTTTGCCCTGTACTTAAAATACTTCTATACCCTTCTCTTGTAATAGCAGAACTAAATGAAAGTACATTTACATCTCCTTCATTTGCTTCTTCTACTCTAGAGTTCGCTGACAACCATGTTCCTTCTTCATCATGCAATGTCACAATGCTAGCTACATATAGTTCAATTTCACTTGCATCTACTTCTTCTGCAAATATGTATGTAATGATAAATTCATCTAATCCAGTTCTATTCCACTGAACAACATTATTATCATTTGGTCTATTATCTATCTGAATATTAATATCTCCATCTACTTCCTCATATGTCCAATTCATATTTCCAAAAGTAGCTATTGTTATACTCTCTAAAACATCAAAATTCGAGAAGTCATTTGCATCTTCTCTTTCATCCTCATATATTTCATCTCCAAATAGTTCATCTTCAGTACTTGTCTCTCTAAGAACTGGAGCACCTACTTGTATATGTGTTTCTCTTATAGGGTATCTATTTCCTTCCACTCCTGATAATACTCTAGCTTGTACTACCCTTCTATTTACTCCATCTATATTTAATATCTCATTTGTTATAATTCCAACACTTAATCTCACTGGACTATCTTCTAAATCAATATATGATGCATCCCATATAACTCTCACTTGTCTCGTAGAATATATGTCAATAAGTTCATTATCATTGTTTGTATAACTACCTACTAACGATATACTACTTATCATATCTAATAATCCCAAATTTAAAGAGCTTCCATTTCTCTCAAAACTTATAGGTATCTCAAGGATTCTACTCTCACCAGAAACAATTCTACCAAAATCAAGATTTGCTGCACTGTCTACTGCAAAATTCGTGTTTCCAAAGGACAAGCTAGCTTCGTTTAGAACTCCACCGTCTCTTACCCTTACTTGTGCATATAAGATTAGACTTTCACTGTTTATATCTCTACTTACAGTGGTTAAGTCTCTGTTATAGTCAAAAAACACTTCAAATTCAACATTTGGCACGTTAGTTTGGTTATCTTCATTTCCTAAGTTGGCACCTACTCCGGTAAGTTACAGAGCCTATACCAGCGTACATTCCAAGCAAGAATATGTTTGCAAATGTTAATGTCGTTACCAACATCACTGCAAGTATCTTGACCTTCCAACTCTTTTCTCGAGAAAATAAGCTTTTGAGATTAATCATTTCTGTTCCCCCTAAATTCATATGTCATTTATGCTCCAGGCTGCTCTTCGTTAGCCTTTTAGTAGTAATTTAGCACTATTTTTACATTTTTATTATTTAGTGTCAATACACGTTTTTTTCTGTCTAAAAAAAATGCCGAAAACACCCTACGGAAGCTCATACCTGTTACTTGCATACCCAAAATTACATTTGCATGTCATTTATGGGGCATAGCCTTCTTATACATATAAATTTCTTACGGAGATACCCTTTTGCTCTTTATCCACCTTTTCACAAATCTATGGTTCTTTTGTACCCATTAATACTAAAAAACATACTCCTTTAAACAACTCATAAAGAGCATTATCTCCATACGAAATAAAACTATAGTAACTATATTTTGCTACCTCTTTATATAATTGTAGCAAATTTTTGGGGGCAAAGGTATGGAAACTCTTGGCATTACATACTTCACTTCATCTAGCATGCATCTAATTCTTTAATATAATCAATGTAGACCTATTCCTTCAGCTAACAATAGCAATCCTCATTAACCCCTACACTATTTTCAATACTCAGAATCTCCACAAAAAAAATGCCTAGTAAACTACTACACATTTTTATAAGAGTTATTCTGATATTAACTTTGAGTTTTCGTATAATTCTTTTGGTTCAATATCTTGTCCTCCACTCCACTCAATGGTCCAATTTTGGGCTACTTTTACTGTCTGAAATACAGATATATCTTTTAATTCTCCAAACCATTCACCTTTCATATATGGTTTTACATCAAATATTCTTTTTTCTCCATTCTCATATTGTAGTTCTAACATATAGTTTTCTAATGGAATTACATTTATTATATTAGGTTGCAACATTTTTATTCCTCTTTCACTTTAATGATTCTATTATTATGCCATTTTTTTACTCTCTTTGTCAATTCTTTTTCCAAATGGAAAAAAACTTTTGATTTTTCGTTTTTATTTTCCAAATGGAAAAGTTTTTGCTTTTGCTTCATAGTTTTACAATCGCAAAAATAGGTAGCACACTTTGAAAGTGTACTACCTATTCTAATGATTCTTTTAATTTGTTCTTTTATCAGTAATTCTGTAAGTGTCTAAGCAGTCTTTAATACGAATTTCCTAATTAGTACTGTTCCTATCCCTATTACTGCTAATCCTGATATTCCTATTGTTACTAACATTGCTGTCCCCCACTCGCTGTCATCTCCACCAGTTGGATTACTGATTACTATCGTCTCTGCCCAAGATTCATTTCTTTGGTTTGAGTCTAGTGCCTCATCCGCTACTGCAAATCCGCTTCTTAGATCGTGTTCCATATTTATAGCTGTTTCTTCACTATGAATATATTGTAACAAGTGATCTTGCAATCCGTTTCCATCTCCTAATACAGGAGTAATATCGTAGTAACTACTATCTCTAGCTGTCAATGTTCCTGGGATTGTAGCTACCCTTACGTTTCTTTCTAATGCCGGTATGTTTTCTAATCCAGCTGAATGTTCATCCGCTCTTACATCTCTTCTACCTGCTGCATTCGAGATTACCATTATTTCTGCAATATGACTTACAAATTCTAAATCGTTATCTCTTCCTATTTCACTTGTTGCTAATGTTAATAGTTTCGTGTTATCACAGCTATGGCATCTACAATTTCTATCATAGTAGTCGCATTCATTTGATGCGTTTGGAATTAGTGACCTTGTAGGTCTAACTGTTTCCACAACCTGGTTTATATGTTCAAGAACATATTCTCCTTCTACATCAATAATTTCTCTAGCTGCTGCTTCTTCTACATATCTAGGACTTAATCTAAAGTCAATTCCTGCTGTTCCTTCTGTTGCTACATCAAATGTTAATAAGTTGTTAGTTGATTCTTCTAATGTCTCTGCTCTAGTAGAAACAGGCATATCATTTAATCCTCTAACTCCTGTCCAGTATGCATCTCCTAGCCATCTATAAGTTGAGTTAACATTTCTTCCTCTAGCACCTAGCTGAATATCTCTTACTACATCTCCAATCAATCCTTCTAAATATTCTGCATATAGGCTTGCTCCTTCGTTTCCGAATTCTCTTCCCATACTCTCAAATTGAATCACTAAGTGTTCGTTTAAGAAGTCAATCTCTCCTACGTTTCTTACTACATACCTGTATACAGCTTCTAATCTAGCTCCTGCTAATAGTTGATTAACATCTGTATAGAAGTGCCATACTCCTCTTTCTTCACGTCTCACCATAGGATCTGCAGCTGATATTTGCCTAAAGTTGTCACTATTATATCCTGTTTCTGTACAGAAGAGTGTATCTCCTACATGTGATGTGATTATTACTGATTCTAAGTATTTTGTTAAGTCTATCATTGTATCTGGTCTTCTTACTAATCCAAAGTCGAAGTTTCTTACTCTGTATTCTCCTGAGTCTCCACCTTGGTCAGCATAAACAACGTCATCTTCATATACTATGTCATGGTTTATTTCTACATTTACGTTATTAGTACTATGCTCAGATTGGTTAACAGGCTCTACAGGAATATGGAATTTATATGTTTCTGCAGCCATCCATGTTGCATCTAAATTATTTCTTGCTTCTAGCTCTACTCCCATATCTCTATCTATACCAATAGAATGCGACATAACTTCTAGTCTTCTTGCTTCATTGTCTATCGCTGTATTTTGTGTATTGCTATTCCTTATTGTTGATTGGAAGTCTTGTCCGTTATAGTGTTTCACATTGTATATATCCATTTGATGTATATTTGTTACTCTTGTACTTCCATCACCATATATGAATCTTACAAAGTAATTTCCTGGTATGAAGTTCATAAATGTATATCCTCCAGTTGCAGCTGCAACTTGTTCTCTGCTCCAACTTGCTGTCGAAGCTACATTTCCTGAACCTGTTATAGTCTCTTTCCAGATATATTCAAATTGCACTGGTCTTCCACAAGGAGAGTAAAGATCTTCTATTGTAAATAACTCTATAAGTTGTACAACTACGTCGTCAACTAGTGGTCCATCATTTCTGTCTCCTGTTCCGTGTGTAAATGATGTAGTTCCATCTGGTCTATAATCTTCCCACACAATACCTATGATGTTTCTGTATTCATCTTGGTGAATTACAACTTCTACTCCTCTTGATCTATCTACATTGTCTTCAATTCTCCATCCGTCTCCGTCTCTTGCATTTCCTACTGAAGAATCTCTATCCACCATTCCTTGTTCTGTTGTATATCTTGTTATTTCAGCAACATTATGGAATGTATGATTATGTCTTATTGGTAATTCTGTATTTCCTATATCATCTTCTACAGTACTCACACTGCTTGTTCCGCAATGTCTACGCACTTCAAATTCTATATAGAAATATTTTGATGCACCATCACCAAGCCAATTGTCATCTACAAAGTTAATAGACAACACTCTGTATCCATTTTGCACTCCATCCTCTGATACATTAACTGTTCCAATTTCTGATCCGTCATATGCGTCAAATAGTCTACTTACATTTCTAAATTCGTAGAAATAGTCATAGAATATTCTTACTTGATCTGCTTGAACCCTATTTGGATTTTGAGGCCAACGATAATCCAGATAAGCTCCACCTTGATTATCTACAAACACTTTATATGTTACAAAAGCCCTTAATCCTTCTCTATTTTCATAAAGAATATCTCTATCATTTATCATCTCAAATGCTTGCTCTAATTCGAATTGGTTAGGAATTCCTCCTGTCAAGTAATCACTAAATCTGAAGTGGAAGTCTGAGTTATATATCGATAGTCTTGCTATATCTTGAGTATCTCCAGGCTCATTCCCTACATTTTCTATAACTCCTGTTTCATAGTCATATCTAATATCTTGCTCTTCATTATTAATAGTAATTCTTGCTCCATATAAGTTCATTCTTAAAGCTAAGTCAACTTCTCTAACTCTTAATCCTGCATTCAATCCTCTTCCAGCTTCAATAGTTAAATTTCTGTCCTCTACCGGTAGAGCCCCTCTACCTTCAATCGTTTCTGTTCTTGCATGCATTCTATAGTCTACATCTTCGTACTCACCTAATACACGACTCATTGTTACAGGTGTAAGCGCTGTACGTACAGGAAGTCCATCTACCATTGTTCTAAGTCTCGAAACTGCTGGAACTCCTCCTCTGTCATATATACCTCTATACTCTAGTCCTGTTCCTAATAAATAAGTTCCTGGATCTTGAGCTGGTACATTTATAAATTCTAATATCATTCCATTTGTTGCAGTCACTGGTCCTGTTTCTCCATCTATTGTTGCAAATCCATCATTAAAATCTACTCTTTGATTTATATCTTCTCTTGCATGTGAGTCCCCTATTCTTTTCACATAATAGTTTACTCCATCATATTCAAATTCAATAATGTATGATTTGTCCGCTCTTAATGTTCTAAAGTGGTATCTACCATTATTGCTTGTATACACATGTGGATCCACAAAAGATCTTGAGTTCGCTGTTCCTAATGGGTAATACGCATTTCCAGAAGTTACTCTATTATTATCAGTTAAGTCACGGTTTCTTCTTTGACATACATCACAGATACAACTACTTTGCGCCGTTCCTTCTGCATAAATTAATCTTACTCTAATTCCATCTACTCTAGGGTTACCTAATGTTCCATCAGGCCCTACAGTAATCTTCTTATTTTCTCTTTCCGGTAAGTCAAGCCATACTTCTCCTTCAATATCCATAACTGGTATATTGTTTATAGCAACACGGATATCAAAATCAAATGTAGGTCTTTGACGCCACTCAGTATTAGTTCTATATCTTGTTTCTGATAAGAATAGTATTCCTGTTTGCCCTTGAGGAATTGCAGTTACACCTTCATGTAGCTGTGCTATAAATTCGTCATCACATATTGTAGCTGTTGTTTTCTCATAGCTTCCTAATCTTTGTCCGCCTGTTCCTGGAGCTAATAATCCTGCTACAGTTCCTAATTCTGGAGCTATATTTGGCAATTGTCCTACTCCACTTAAATGCTCAGGGCTTCCTAGCATAAATGCCCACATTGATTCAACTGTTGTTCCTTGATAAATAGAATCTGGACAACAACCTGCTCTTATATTAGTAGGCTCTGGATCTACACAAGAACTAACCCAGAATCCACTATTCTCACCAGTCGGAATCCATGTTCTACATGTTCCAGGATTAATAGTCTGATTAGACACAAATCTATTATATACTCTAGTACTATCTATTACTAAAACTGGCTCTAATCTTAGTGTAATCTCCCCTAGCATCTGCTTATATCCGTCTGCTGCTCTAGTTTCTCTTATCGTTATAATTAAATCATCTGGTCTAGGCCCATGTACAGGGCTAGCTAGCCATTCACCATTACTATTTTGAGGAAGGAATCTATGAACAAACTCACCTGGCATTCCTTGAGTTGCTGATGCCGGAAGTGGTCTGTTTCTCCAATCTTCTTGTCCTCTAGTCGCTCTTACACTCACAGCCGCTCTACTTCTAAAAGGCCCTGAATGATTATATCCTAAATTAACTGGTTGACTTGTTACAGTAGTTGTCGGAATTTCTTCAATAACAAGTTGTCCATTTCGTATTGGCTCACGCACTACTCTGTCTTCCATCGCTCCAGTTGGTCCTGGTCCAAGTATTCTAACTTCGAACTCTGTCCCATTTAAAGCTTGTCCTGTTCCTAAAGAATATTTATCTATAGTTAAAGTTCCTGTTCCTGGGTCTCTTCTTTCTTGATGTTCGTCTCTATTCCTTACTGTAATTTGTAATAACGATGCTGAAGATCCAACTGATATTAATCCTATATCTTCTGGATGTTCAACAAGAGTTACTTGCTCCCAATTACCATTAACTAATCTTGCTGTTACAACAAACGCTCCTGCTAATGGATCAAATCCTGTTGGTGTTGTAATCTCTCTTATTGTTATTCTAACAGGCTCTGCTAAGTTTTGTAGCTCAAGGTTAGAAAGTCTAATTCTTCCTTCTTGCCCGTCTGCTCCTGTTGTTCTAGTAAATAGAGTCTGTCCTTGTAAATTCTCAAATACAAATTCAAATACTGCACCATCTAATAATCTTCCACCTAGACATGTTTTAACTAATTCTAAATATGGGTTCGGAGCATTCCTTACTGTAATTGTAACTAAGTCTGTTCCTATTCCTTCATAGCTTATCAATGGACACTCATCAAAATTACTTACTTCATATACCCATTTTCCATTTTCCATTGATAATGTTATATTTCTTGTTCCATCTAAAGCAGTAAATCCTTCTGGAGCTCTTATTTCAGTTATGTCCATACGTACTGGATTAGAGGTAGATTCTTTTACAACATTAGCGAAGTAAATTTCTCCATTAGCATCTGTTGTAGCAGTAAACGGTACCCCAGTTATCGGGCTTGATGTTAATCCAAATGTTGCCATATTACTCATGCTATATACATTATGAAGTACAATGTTAAATTGTGCATGAGGTAATCTGTTCCCAGTTACTTGACACACCTTAACTATACGTATTCCCGGTGCTGGTACGTTTGCTATTATAAGTTCAAATACTCTACCATTTTCATTCCAGTCCACTAAATCAACATATTGTACAGGGCGAGCTATTGATACCTTTCTCCATTCACCATCTTCATCAACTCTGAGTTCTAATGTCACAATTCCAGTTAGAGTTGTAAATCCAGCTGGAGCTGTTATCTCGTCTACTGTCAGTCTAACATTTTCACCTTCATTTATTTTTTCCACACCAATTAAACGAATCTCTCCATTTTGGTCCGTTGTAAATCTAATTCTCGGTCCAGATAATGACATACCTGTAGGTAAGTTCACTCCTAGTTCACTTAAATTTGCTATACTAGCTACATTGTAAAATTCAATTTCAAATATTGCACCTGGCAATACTTCTCCTGTAACTTCACATACTTTTCTTATAATTATTTCTCTCTCTTCAGGTTCTGGAGTAATAGGAATTCTAAATTCCCCTCTTCTAATTCCTCTTTGTCCTTCTCCTGTAATAAGAGATTGATGATATCCTCTATTACAATTGTGTCCACATCTAGTTGCTGCAGGAGCTGGAGGACAATAAACATTATTCCATAAAATATCATAAGTTGCAGTCACAAGAACATCATCAATATAAACTACTAGTCCGTATTTCTTCTACTCCTGCATTTGGCGTAATAAATATTCTTGATCTTCCTTCTCCTCTAGTTTCACTTGGAATATGGGTTACACTAGCAACTTCTCCACCTGTTACATTTATATCATGTCTCCATGTACCATTTGCATATACTGGACGAAAATCTCCAAAAGTATGTCCTTCTGCTGTATGCACATCATGATATATATATATAGGTCCAAATCTACCTTCATTCATTACAGCTTGTGAATAATCTATCTCTACATTAGCACTAGCCGCATTTCCAAATCCTCTTGCTACGAATTGTCCATATGCCCTTGCTCTAGCAGCAATTCTTCCTGCCTCTGCAGCATGATTTTGTATAGGCTGATTAAACAGTGCCCAAAAAGCATTGTTATAAGGACAATTTCTCATTGCATTTGCGCGACCAGTTCTAGGACGATTTGCACGTGTAGCTTCCGACAAAATATATGCTACCTCAAAAGGACGATTTGGATTTTCAGGTCGTCCCCATGGGTCCCTTCTTACTCTATCTGGTATCTGCATTAAATTCGGTGTATATGCAACTTCTCTACCGTTAACGGTAACCGTAGCACGAACCGTAAATCTCTCATTATTACCAGTCAATGGTCTACCTGAGTTTATACAAAACACCCTATTGTTCTCTTGAAGTTCACTTGTTGCACGGAATGGTCCAAGTCCTGGTCTCAGTGGAGCTCCATAAACATTACTTATTCCGTAATATTCCTAATACAAATATTAATGTCATTAATATCTTAATTGTTCTTGTTCTAGTTCTTATAAAACTCTCTCTCTCTTTCATTATGCATCACCCCTTCCTGTAACTAATACTTTCTTATTTATAAAATATATTCCTCCACCTAGGATTACCATACAGGCAATCACTATGGAAACGTACATTGCTACTCCACCTGTTGCTACTGCAAATTGTACTGTTGCTTCGGATTGGCTTCTTCCTTTTGCATTTGGTATTCCTTCGTTATTAGCATATTCATGAATTGCAGCCGCGTTAACTATTGAGTATCCCTGCAATTCCGTCGTCACTGTTGTTGTTAATACTAAGTTTGCTGTTCTACTCTCTCCTGGAAGTATCCTCTCATCTGCCATTCCTGTATATATTAAATGTCCATCAGTATTTCTATGCCAATTCTGATTTAGTTCTGAGCTAAATGTCAATGACCTCGGCATGTAGTCTATTATAGACCTTACATATCCTGGTACTTCTCCTTCATTTGTAACTACTATTCTGTAGTTAATTACTGCTGTTGTTCCTTGTATAGCTCTAGCTCTTATATCCATTCTTACAAAGTTTCCTGTTTCGCTATTACGAGTTAAATAGCTTGTTCCATCTTGATTTGTTATAGACACTCTTGAAATATATTTGTTTAATACTAATTCGAATAATTCATTCTCTACTAATCCTATATGTACATTTAACGCATCTCTATCTACTATAGTTACGTCTGCTCTAATTACTGTTTCTCCACCTTCTGGTACCGCTTTAGCTCTTGATATATCTCCGGTTGTTAATCTGTATCTGTCGGTATCAATATCAAAGACTACTATATATGCTCCAGGCTCTAATCCAGTAAATTCAAACCTTCCTTCGCTATCAGTAAGTACTACAATCACTCTTCCTTCTGCGTCAGTTACAAAGTTTCCACCTGCTCTTAGTCTTACCGGAATTCTTGCAAATCTTCTGTCATCTGCACCCATAGTTCCGTCTCCGTTTTCATCTAGCCATGCTATACCTGCAATTGTAAATAGTTCATCATCGTCATTATCATCATTATTATTATTTCCTGTTCTTTCTCTAATAGTATGAGTTACAGCATCAGTAGTCACATTAGCCATATAATTTCCTGCTATTGTAACACTAGTTGATACTGATCCACTTGTTGCTTCCTCTGAAACTTCAGCTACAACTGTTAATTCTAAAGTATCATTGTTTCCTAAAATAACTTCGTCTAATAATCTTATTCTATCTCTACCTGCTGAATACACACATATTTCTCTTGTCTCACCATCATTAACCACATAGTTACTTGACACTACAACTAATGAATCTGCTAATACTTGATTAATATCAATTCTTCCTGCTGAGTCTCCTGTATTTGTTATTGTTAAAACATATTCTATAGTATCTCCTGATACAACTGTATTACCTGCAGTTGGACTTTCAAAGTCAGCAACTATAGTAACTGGTGAATCCATACGAACTCTTGTATTTTCTACAAATTCTCCGCTTTCTCCAAAAGCTTCATCACTTCTTATTGTTAAACTACTTTCAAGAACACTTCCATATTCTACAGCAGTCGTACTTATTACGATTAAAATTTCCTCTCCTGGATTTATTTCTTCTATTATATGTCTTATATTCCCATCTTGATTTTCAGATTTGTCTATAATAATTGTTTCTGGTGTTTGCCATCTTATTGTCCCATACTCTTCACATTCATACTCTTCGTAAACTCCAGAATACATGTCTATTCTTAAAGATACTGCACTCACTTGTTCTGGAAGATTTTTTTCAATTTCTACATTAGTAAACGTTTCTTGTGAGTTATTATATATAGTAACAACATAACGTATTTCGTCTCCCACTTGAGCTACTTGTAGCATTTCCCCAGCTGTACCTCTTTCAATATGTACACCTACATTTACTCTCAAATCAGTATTTTCTGCAGTCAAACTTAGAGTATTCATTAATTGCTCTGGTAAATACTCACTTGTTACTACTGTGATTGCTAGTATTTCTACTCTCTCTCCTCTTTCTACTGCATCTATTGTTACTGCTACTGTTTTTTGCACAGTCTCTCCCGGTTCTAATCCATTTATTATCCATTCTGTCTCTGATCCTTCTATCAATGTTGTTCCTAATGGTAATGGATGACTAACTAAT
>Ga0123355_10015526_pt1 | contig 11972 bp, 9 predicted proteins | sample TergutEmb28metaG_3_FD_89872 | JGI IMG/M metagenome (GOLD analysis project Ga0123355, IMG submission 89872) | Embiratermes neotenicus P1 segment gut microbial communities from Petit-Saut dam, French Guiana - Emb289 P1 | ecosystem: Host-associated > Arthropoda: Insects > Digestive system > Gut ... | reverse complement strand
TAACCACGTGACACCCCTCTATCCGCAAAAGTTGGCACTAACTTCGCCTACCGGCGGCGGCCGCTCTGTCGGTATGGTTCGCTCGCGGACTAAAGCCACGGAGTTTAGTTTAGTTTTTAGATGAGTAAACAAGCCAGGTTTTGATTATTATTATTATTATTTTCCTTTTTTTAAGGCATAACTAAGTGACAGTGTCTCTCTTATTTTGATAGTTCAAAATGAAGCTTTCATATGGGTGATACTTTAATGCTGGGACAAGTGATGGCAACAGTTCCCAGTGAAGATGAGAACAATGTTTTGCTCAACTCTGTTGTAACTGCTGATGTTGGTAAGTTTCAGATTTATTCACAGAATGAATTCCAATAGAGTATCTAGAATTCATACGCAAGGTTATCAGATTTCTACTTATTTGACTTGCAGTTCACAGTGTTACGTTGTTAGGCTCTGAATGAACCATGCGCTGCGCTGTGTAGGATTGAAATGAACTTCAATTCTGAAGGGTTGATGTGCAGTATATCTTGCATGACATCCTGGGTTCAGCCCCACTGGAGAGAGGAAATGAATAGAAGTGTATAAGTCAATGGGTTTGAAAGAGAATAGGTGACTAATTATGATCTGGCATGTTATGAAATCATGATATATTCATTGATTGAATAGGTGGGCACAAGTTAATCTTTGCACCACCATCATTTATTGATCATGGTGCACAGTGCATAAAGCAGTCTGAGGGCTAGGTGTTGCCCAGAACGTCTCATGTGAGGCAAGAGAATGCATTCTTTCTGTGACTAATGGTGTTTTATTGCTTTCCTTTAAGTTGCCTGTAAGAGCAGTGAGCAGCCAGAGGAACTGGAATGCCTAACAGAGCCTCTCACTGTCCTGGTGTCAGCATCAAAGTCAGTTGAACAATTACAGGCTGATGAAAGCCTGATAGTAGGCACAGCAGCAAATGCTATGGCATTTGACAACAGTACCACGCTTACTGCTGTGACTTTGGCTGATGGTATACAGGCATTTGTGGCACAGGACATCAAGCTAGAACCAGGTAGAGATTTTTTTTTTTTTTTTGCCTAATATATGTAAGACTCCAAACAGTACAAAACCCCAGGTAGTTTTCACTCCTCACTAAATAGTATTAGGGTGATCAAATTAAGGAAGATGAGATGAGTATTAAAACACTTTATTATCCAACAGATGCACAAATATATAATTCGTAGTTATAATTAGAATTATTATAAAATAGTTTTAAATATTTTATAATAATTCTAATTATATCTACGAATTATATAGTTGTGCATCTGTTGGATAATAAAGTGTTTTAATCGTCACTGATGCACGGTACAAACATGAAGCTGAAGATGAGGTGAGTACTGTGTGTGGCACATATGGAGGGAGAAGAGAAATGCATACAGGATTTTGGTGAGGAAAACTAAAAAAAGAAACCACTAGGAAGACTGGGTGTAGATGGGAGGATAATATTAAACTGGATCTTAAAGGAACAGAATTGAAATGTCATGGCCTGGATTCATGTGACTCAGAATTTGGACAAGTGACAGACTGTTATAAAGACAGTAATGAACCTTCATGTGCCATGAAATGGTAATTTCTCGACTATCAGAGGAACTGTTAGCTTCTCAAGAAGTGCTAGGAGTTGTGGAGTCACTTGTTATCAACACAGGTCATTCAGTCTTGTGCACATTTGTGTGAGAAGGATATTCGTAGAAAGTAACAGAAGAAACAGTGTTGGATTCCTTTGATATTCATTGCACTGCAGCATATGTGTGTAAACAGAGGTTATATGGCAAATTGTTATGCTGAGGAAATGGTGAAACTGCAGCAAAATTGTAGGTGAATATTGCAGTGCTACTGTCAGCACCTGTCTTATGTAGCTCCATGAGTTAAGTGGATCTGCATAAAACAGAGGACCCTTTGCACTCAGGTGCTCCAAATACCAACATTTTTGTACTGTGGTAGGCTCTCTGTTATGCTGTGTGTCCTTGTGTGCATGCAGATAATACCAGGGCTTACATGAAATAAATCATCATCATTTATATAGTATTCCAGAGATCCACCAAAGTCAGTATAGAACTTGTCATCAGATAACAACAGGCACAGTATAGAATGAGTCTTGACAATAAAAATATATAATAATAACAATTTTTTATTATAATACATAAATAAGACAAATCAAGTTTATGCAAGGAAATGTGATCAGCTCAGAATATACAATCAATGAATACTTACATAATGCATGTAGACAGAATCTTAAACCAATGTACCTCTATAATAAGAAATGTCAACTTGTGATGAAGCTTAGCATTGTCATTGAACTGAAGGAATCGGTTACAGAAAATTTTATACAGCGTTGGTTTTGTAGAACTTTTCATTCAGTACTTTTGATGCTGTTCTTGCAAATTTCCCTTTTTGTTGTTGTTCAGTTTATGCTGGACTGTTGGGGTGCTTATATGACTTGTTTTAAGTCACTTCTGCTAAAAAATGTGACAGACAATCCAGGACACATTTTCTGATGTGTTAGTTCCCCAGATAAACACCAATCAGAATCAGGTCACACAAGTAAGATCAACCATTGCGTGGAGCAGGTAAACAAGCTAGGGGTCATCCTGGACCATGAATACTTCAACAGTATTGGAGCTGAACCTGAACGTTTGCCTCATGGTCCTGTCTAGCTACACCTTTCACACGAAAGTGGAGCACTGAAAGAGACATTGAGTCAAAATTACTAAGCATGCTGGCCCATAAAATGAGAGTATTACTTGCACTGTAAATCTGTGATGAAGTATTTTTGTATTAAGAATTCTTATATAGTTTGGAGGTTCAAAATTACAGCCTCTGAAATTTTACTGGATTTGTAGAAGTAGAATATTTGGCATTTCAGCACTCTTAACTGAAGTCATAGTTATAGTTGACAGACTGAAAGGCTAAGAGGATTGTGGTGTATTTTAAGAATGTTCTTGCAATAACTGGTATTGCTGTTTGCTCTAATAGTTTTCCATTCAACAATAATTTGATAATTGTTACTCTTCACTGCAATGGAAGGATTTGCCACATATTAAAACAGTTAAAAGATTATTGCTTTCAGACGTGCATTGATAAATAAAATTTGAATTTATAAACACGTTGTGCTTATGCATGGATGGGCAGTCAGAATCTGAAGTGTAAACACAGTGTCTGGAAGTGTAACACTTGGAATGAAATTTATTTACATTGTATAATGTTAATAATATTATACATTTCTAATTAGAGGGATGTTAGTTTAGGTACAAAACATTCATTCATATGAGTAAAACAAAATTAGCTTTTGTTGTGTTTGTCAGTAATTTATCCTCATGTATGAAAATGCTATATGTAAACAGACGGGCTGGAAACTGAAGCATTGCAGTTTGAAGATGGGAGCACTCTGCTGATCCAGGAGATTCCAAAGTTTCTGGATGGGCATACTGTTCAACTAGAAGATGGCACCACTGCATTTGTGCATCCCAGTATCAAGGCTGGAGGTAACTTTATACTTGAATCAATGTAAAATGTAATGGGTTTCACCTTTATGACATGAACACCTTACTGAACTGGGGCAAAATATTTTTTATTTATGTAATGTGTAAGTATGTAATTTAAAGATCAAGATATATAGAACTGTAATTTTGCCTGTTGTTTTGTATGGGTGTGAAATTTGGTCGTTGACACTGCGAGAGGAAAGAAAGCTGAGGGTGTTTGAGAACATGGTGTTGAGGAGAATATTTGGACCTAGGAGGGACGAGGTAATGGGGGAATGGAGGAGATTGCATAACGAGGAGCTAAATGATTTGTACGCCTCACCCAATATTGTGCGGGTGATAAAATCGAGAAGAATGAGATGGGCTGGGCATGTGGCACATATGGGTGAGGAGAGGGGCTGTATAGGGTCTTGCTGGAGAAACTGGAGGGAAAGAGACCACTGAGGAGACCTAGGCATAGATGGGTGGATAATATTAGGACGGATCTCCAGGAGGTGGGATGTGGGTATTCGGACTGGATAGGGCTGGCCCAGGATAGAGACAGGTGGCGGACGCTTGTGAGTGTGGTGATGAACCTTCGGGTTCCGTGAAATGCGGGGAATTTCTTGACTAGCTGCAAGGACTGAAGGACTCTGCACCATGGAGTAAGTAAGTAAGTAAGTATGTACAATTAAGAGTATACCATTATAGTACACAAATCTATCATTTGTTTGTAAGAACATTTTCAGGGAAATCATATTTTAATCATTATCATTAAGATTTTAACATTAATAAAAATACAGTCATAACACACATATATCAGAACATTCAAAAATATGAAGAGTCATTAAAATCTTGGTGATATTAAAGGTGTATCATATCGAGATATAACCATTATAATATTAATAAACATAGGTTAACATTTTATAAATGCCTAAAATGTGGTTCTTTGCATGTTGTTCATATAACTACTTAATATTTGTGTGTTGCCTGTGTAGTCTTTATTATTCAATTTATTATTGGAGTATCTCAGAAGTCAGACATTCAGCTTTTTTGAGTGAATTTAATTTTTGGAACAACATGATAATATGCCATTTTATAGAAGAGTGAGGGAATTTTGAAGAATGTGTATGTCATGATAAAATGAAGCGATTATAAGTTGCTGTCCTATTAATTTAATTGTTATTGAATGTTATAATGTGCTTCTACTTTCAGTACAAACCTGTGTCAGTATATAGAACTTCACACAGGCATGCTGCATGCCTGTAACTCTTGGTTTTACCGAGTACAACATGAAAATTGGCGACCTAGACAGACTTTTTGCTTGTCATAGTGTCCACTGTTATGTTTTGCACTTGTTTGTATATCTATAGGTATTCAATCCCACGTTCTTCTTGGTCATCTCTCCTTGCACATTCTTTGCATCATATCTTTCTTGTTGGTAACAATATATCCTGAGGCAAGACTTTAAGCTGTCATGAGGCATAGAAGTGGTAACATCTGCCTGGTGGAAGAGCCGCATCAATTCAAAGCACAAACCAGTGTTCCTAGTACCATCTTCGCCACTATTCTCAGGGAATACCGAACACAGGAGAGTCTTGTGAATGTTAGATTTCTGTAGAAAATTGATGTGGCTGTTTGTTGAAGAAGATGTCATGATATTATTCTGGTTATTGAAGCAACATCATGTTTTATATTTGAGCTTCACTGTATAGATTGGATGTAACTTTAAATGCATAATATGCTAAGTAGTGAGAGGTGTACTACATGGTTGTTGCAGACAGCTTCCAGCCAGTGGAACTTGAAGATGGTTCCACAGCATACATTGCTTTAAATGGATCAGTGTTGGATGCTTTAAGTCTAGAGGGATTTGCCACACTGGGCAGCAGCAGTCTCAGAGTGACTTGTGGGTCTTCCGGCAATGGAGCAGAAGATGAAGAGGGTGAGCTTTATGTGCGAGATCGTGCAAAAAGCTTCATGTGCCCCCATGAAGGTTGTGGAAAATTATACACTACTCTGCACCATCTGAAGGTATGTCAGGGAGGAATATAAATGTGATTTTAAACCATCTTTTGGGGGGGGATTTAAATCTCACCCTTTGTGACAGGTGTCTACAAACAGCTGACATGCAATCAGCAGTCTTCAATGCGCATTTACTAATGACAAACCAATAAATCCAGTCAGTACTTGTACCTGACGAAAGTCTAGACCCCAACTGGAAGGCTGTCCAATTAGAATTCTTGTTAGTTCATGTACTATGTACATTAATGTTTAGCACACTACGTAAAATACCAAATATGGATAATGTGGTTTTATAGGCCAAGAATTTTTTATAAAAATAAGTCTAGTTTCTTGCCAGAATGTTCATGTAGCTGTGTGAAACATTACTATATTACAACTATGTTAAGATTTTTATCTTTTACCCCAGGGGTGGAAGTCAATACAAAACAACAGATGATATTATGTCAGTGTCCAAAAATGAGGGGTTGTTGGTGAGTCACTGCAGTTTCCATCATTAAGAGGCTGTGAGAAAGAACTATTGAGGAATCATAATATGAACTAATTTTTGTATTGTTATAATAGGCTATATTTGTAATCCTAACTCTGGTATCACACTGAAATGCCCTTTCTGCCTTTGTATATGACGTTCCTTTTGCTAACCATTTAAATTTTTGTTCATGGTTTACAAACTATGTTAATATTGTATGAACCAAACAAGACTAACTAATGAAAAAAAGCAGCATTTTGTGGGATATAAGACAGATATTTCTGCGTGTCTTAGAAAATGCAGTAATTATTGTTAGTTCCTAAATACACAAAATAAATTTCTAGAAGAAGCAAAAATTTCAGTTTCTTCTACTTATATTTCAGTTGCTTAGGGTAGTCACACATGATGTATTCTTGCGTTGACTGTCCTGAGACCACACAGTTGTAGCAGTTATAGGTCTCTTATCTTTGTCAGCCCATACATCTGTGCTTCTCCTCATTAAAGAAATGGACTTGATGCAAGACAGTGCTAACCCATTCAGCATAGCTGTAAAATATTGTCTTTTTTTGTAATGAAAAGAAAGGGTCAGGAAACCTACCGGAGCTCTCACAATTAAAAAATAATAAAAGAAGATATTTTTAATCAAGATATTTAATTCATATAATATCTAAAAGTAATGAAAAGTATTACCTTTGGTTTTGTATCAGTAACAAGATGGTTTGGGTTTAGTTCATTGTAACTCCAACCTTCCAGCTCTGATGCACGGAGATGTATGTGACATAGTGCAATACCCAAAAAAGATGAACACTGGTTATTAGTAACTAACCTACCTTCATTTAGTCTAAACACTACATCTTCATGTGAGAAATTTTATTTTCAGCTGCCCACACCTCTTATATAGAGTGAATCAAACATAATTGTACCTACTGCAGACTATGAGCATATTCAGAGAGTTTATAATAAAATACATTTCTCATATTTACTCTAGTTACAACTGATGTTAGAAATGGCCACCCACATGCTTGTACAGATGCATGTACATGCTTCATCTTTTTGAAAAGACACGTTAACAATAAAGTCTGAGGGATGTTCCGACAAATCAAATATACATTGCAAAACGACATTTGGCATATTCTATATAGGCTATCATACATTCTTACTGCACAACAAGCCTGCTGTTTATAGGCTGTCAGTAAGACTCTGTCTTTGAAATGGAAGCCACATCACATTGTGTCATGCTTTCCACTGTTTATTGCTGGAATGGATACTTAAGAAACCCTGTCAGCTTCTGTGTACATACTCAGCACTTCAGTTGGCAGTGGAACACATGCCATAATGTACTGACTGATGAAAAATAAAAAGTACAGCTAGCCACATCATCCATACCATCTCTGGAATACATAATCTCTTATTTAATGGGTATATAGGTTCTTTCACTGGAGTAAAGTGGCTGGAGTGTGAATCTGGCCAAAATTCTATTTATTGCAGACTTAAAGAATGACTGAATCTATACTTTGTTCCCCTCTACATTTTCATGGTGTTGAGAGTGAAATATTTAAATGGCAGGGGCTGTTGTTGTCCTACATATAGGATGCTTGAACCAGGCAGGGTTTTAAGTGCCATACTATATCTAGGATGCATGGACTCTAAAAGTTAATCTTCATTCATTAACCAGGTTCATGAACGTGCCCACACTGGTGATCGTCCATTCCGTTGTACAGAATCTGGCTGTGACAAAGCATTTGCAACAGGTTATGGTCGGAAGGCGCATGTTCGCACTCACACTGGTGAGAAGCCTTATAAGTGTCCTGAGGAGACATGTGGCAAGAGCTTCAAGACATCAGGTGACCTTCAGAAGCATGTTCGCACACACACAGGTAAACTTATTCTGGAGATTTGTACAAAAACTTTGAACTTAGTACCACACCTCAAAATTTTCATCTATTTTTGTTCACAGAAACTGAGAAATTAACTTGACCAGGAATTTATCAGGAATCTGTTTCAGGTACAAACAGTATTTTGAAAAAAAATGTGTGTGATGTCATATATTTTATCTCAATTAGTTTTAAAGGTTGGATTTAAATTTTAGTATCAGAATGTTCATCAGATACATTTAGCTTTGAAAGTAGTGGATAATTTTAAAGTCTTGAAACAGTAACTGCAGAGATGTTGAGACATATATGAGCTGAAACAGTTCATCAGCTAGACATCTGTCCTAGTAAGAAGGAGGCTTGGAAGTTTACTGATACATAAACATTTTGAACTGACTGTAATTTTATTATCTTGTTCTTCAATATGTATAAGGATTAAGAATATGTAGCTTCATGTAATCCTGGAGTGAATTTTCTGATATTTGGTATGGCATATTTACTGCATAATTTATTCATCATTAATTTTAGAAAACAATTGGAAATGAAAGAAAACTCTGTACTTTGCCCAAGATTTTAGTCACAAATTTTTTTTACAGAGATATATATGTAATTAATTGCTTAATTTGTTTGTTCACATACTGCCTTTTTCCAGTATGTAATATCATTTCAGATATGTTGAGGGTCCCAAAGCACAAATTTTACTAGAAAGTGTCCATTTGACACAGCTTTATTACTATATAACTTAAAAGTTTTGCATATGATCAGACTACCCAGTTCAGTTCCAGCAATGGAGGCTGCTCATGCAGCTGAATACAACATCTCTCCTATAGTATTCTACCTTGTTCTTCACATGTTACTAGTCTCCAAGTTAGTCTGATGTACATGCATGTGATCATTCATGTGTGATCAGGAGAACGCCCATTCCGGTGTCCTATTCCTGGCTGTGGACGATCTTTCACAACATCCAATATTCGGAAAGTTCATGTGCGCACACATACAGGTGAACGCCCATATGTGTGTCCTGAGGAGGGCTGTGATCGAGCATTTGCTTCAGCTACAAATTATAAGAACCACCTTCGTATACACAGTGGTGAAAAACCCTATGTGTGCACTGTGCAGGTATGAATGTACAGAGGTTTTAAGGTGTTTCTTATTTCACTAACCACAAATTCCATCTTCAGTAGTCATTATTAATAGCTACCATATCTGTGTATAAAAACCTCTTATGTAATTTGAGAAAGTTTTTGTTTTATAGTAGTAGTAGTAATGTAAGTTAACTGATGCCCTCTGGAACACCCACAAAAGGCATATACGGACTTAGTTATATTTATGATATAGTAGTGTTTGTGGGTGAGATGCTGAGAAGCTGCACAAAGCTTATGAAGATACACCACATGATAATATATTGTTCAGAGCTAATTTGCCAATATGGAGGGATAACTGTATACTTTTGTGTTATGTGAAGTTGTAAGGGGGTCATGGAGTTAAGGCTTCATACATTCTGAATTACAGGGAGATGATCATCATCTTCACAACCCTTCCACAAAAGAACTCTTGGTATCTGTTTAATGGAAGGCTGGATGAGTTTGCTGGAAAAGGACAGAAATGTGACCCTGCTGAGAAAAGTGCCTCAGTCATTCAGGCTCATAGCTTCACACTTTACCAACTCCACTATCATGACTCACTGTTTTGTCTACCATAAAAGAGATGCCTTTTTGTCAGTCATTTTGAACCTCTATGTTTCGATTATTTACAGTTTTTATGGGGTTTTACAAGCACGTGTAATTACGATGTCTGTAATCACATCCTGAATCTTATAATTAATCATGCAGGGATGTGGAAAGAGGTTCACTGAATATTCATCACTGTATAAGCACCACATGGTTCACACCCAACAGAAGCCATTTTACTGCACTGTGTGCACTCGTCATTACCGCCAGGCCTCCACCCTGACAATGCACAAACGAACAGCACATGGAATTGTTGAAGCAGATGATGGCACTGAGATAGTACTTGGTGAAACAGTCTTTGCGCTAGCAAACGCTACATCTGGTTCTGCAGGAAGCAAGAAAGTCAACTCTCTTGGCTCAAATGTAAGTAGCAGTAATACCATCAGAATCAAACAGGACCCTGGCACCAGTACCATCCAGTACAGAACAACTTTAAGTGGAGCAGTGTAGTATGACAATTCAACAAGTAGGTAAACTAGAATTAAATTAAACAAATTGCACAATCAGTCCAACATTGATGTACCAATGTAACACAATTTTTAAATTTTAGGAAATTGTGCTTGTGAAAGAATAAGAGGCAGAGAAAGGGGAAGGAGGTTTCAAGATATGTTCTTTTCGTATATGTCAGAATTTTGTACAGTACCAATAATAGATATTGAAAAGGAACTGAAAATTAATAAGAATGTATATTGAATAACAGACTTCATAAGTAGTAAGAGCATGCATGCTTAGCTGTTGGAATGTACTTAAAAACTACAGTTATCATCTTTTATTGACAATCTAACTTGGCTACAAAGGTTGCAGCATTTCCGAGCCAGTGCAAATTCATAATTACTCTGTGTTTGGACCATGTAGATAGTTACACTACGGGTAGCCACACTACCCTTGTATTCTTTCTGCCATTTTCTCAAATGTGGACCATATGTAGTGTTTAAAAAAAAATTAGGGAAGGCTCATGAGGTCATACTGCTCTCTGTAAAACTGTATGTGCCTCCAGTTAAACTTTTGAACCATATGGCTGATTTTCAGGAAACTTGTATAAATGCTATGCCACTAGAGGACACCTTAATCATTAATATAAATATGGTACACATTCTAACTTGTGAATTTGAGTTCCACTTTTGTAGACGGTGAAATAACAAGATTTTGACCAATAAATTTTGTTGTTGTTTTCAAATTGATGAGAGTAACCATTACAACATTGGAGTGAGGCAGGTAAAGGTCGTGAGCATTATGCACAAAATATTGCTAGTTAAATCATCAGTAACAAATACAGTAACAATGCAGAATTTTGAGATTATGTCTGACAAATCTAACATGTACACAGTCTGTACTTAAGTGATTAGTTGTTCAAAAAAATAAAATGGAGATGATAATGACAGTGATATATTTTAAGTACAAAATGTTTGTAATGTGAAATAACTTGTTTGTACCACATATTGTAAGAACAAAATAGCTGCGGCATAATCTACATTAGAGACATGGTCAGTTCTAAAAGAGTAAACAGAGTTCATACAAAGTTGTGTTTGAAATTTTTGACATTACTGCATTTGCCTCTGTCTTCAGGTGGAGTAGGGGAAAGGGAGAATCTGCTCTTTTGGGCCCTTTAGAAAGAGCTAGTCTCAGTCCCTATTCAGAGGTGTGGTTTTCTTTAGCCTGACATGATGGATAATGTGCAGAATTTGAGTCACAACTGTGATCATGTACTGTCATCTGGATCATTTAGACAGCTGAATAAATTTTATGTCTGTTGCAGTTATTGGGACTGAAAGATAGTAACACACTGGTCACTCTCCAGACCTCAGACAGATCTAGTCACCTGGAGAATGTGTCACCAGGACAGTTCCTGGTTGTTGCAGACCCAGTGCATCTTGCTGCTCTGCAGGTATGTAAGTAGGTTACCATGTTACACATTTAATATAAAATATTTACTGAAATACAGGGTGTTTCAAAATGATTGGAGCGGTTTTGAAGTTGATTATATTCACAAGTACGGTGAACATAATTACAAATACTAGTAGAAATGAAAGAGTAACTCAACAAGTTTATGACACATACCTACAAATGTTCGATGTATGCACCCTTCATCACACGGCACACATCAAGGTGATAGTCCAATTCCTGCCATACTCTTCAGCAAGTCAGGTGTGATGGTCTCCACAGCCGCGGTAATTCTGTTCTTCAAATCAGGGTTGTGGTGGCACAAACACTTTGTCTTTCACGTAACCCCAAAGGAAGTAGTCACAAGGGGTTTAATTGGGGTTACATGAAAGACAAAGTGTTTGTGCCACCACAACCCGTGAGCATACCTGATTTGAAGAACAGAATTACCGTGGCTGTGGAGACCATCACACCTGACTTGCTGAGCAGAGTATGGCAGGAATTGGACTATCGC
>Ga0123355_10015525_pt1 | contig 11973 bp, 8 predicted proteins | sample TergutEmb28metaG_3_FD_89872 | JGI IMG/M metagenome (GOLD analysis project Ga0123355, IMG submission 89872) | Embiratermes neotenicus P1 segment gut microbial communities from Petit-Saut dam, French Guiana - Emb289 P1 | ecosystem: Host-associated > Arthropoda: Insects > Digestive system > Gut ... | reverse complement strand
TATGCTTATGTCAAATTTCGTTATATTTTTAAGCCCTGCTACTGTGTTTTGCAATATCTGTGCAGATAGCATAGGTATCTCTCCCTATTTTTCAAAAATACTTGAATTTCGTGTATATAGTGAATCGCCACATTGTCAAGTCCTTCCGGGTGTCGCACTTGACTTGACAATGTAGAATTTGACTATATGTGTATCCTTAAAAAGAATGAATACAATATATTGACGAATGATCAGTAATAAATAATGTTTTATGTTGATTTATGCAAGTGTTTTGTTGAAAACACCCCTCCTGAAGAGGAAGCTTTAGTGAATAAATTTGTGTTTAAATATAAATTAAGTATGCTTGCTAGGTCCTAAGATATTAACTTTGGGCATGAACTTAGCAGTTCGAGACAAGCCAGAGTTTGAGGAGTGGCTTGGTGTATAGGGCTGGATATGTGACTTCTTTGGCGTATGTAGATGCGTATAAAATTCAAGATTTGTAAAATGATGGGGATGATGACGAACCCTTCTCTTGGAAGCATGAAATGCAGTATAGTTCTCAGATTAAATGCTAAAGACAGAGCATAGGAGTATGCATAAATAATAGCAAGGGCTAGATTCCATGAATTATATGATAAATAGCCTTTGTATCTGGGGTGGATTTGACATGGATAAGATTGGATTTTCAAAGTCAGTGATGGGTTATCGCTTGGAAGATGTGGATAGCTACGTAGAGAACTCACAAAAGCTCATGCAATCATTAGAGCGTGACAAAGAAGCTTTGGCTGCACAAATTATACAGCTTAAAGAAGTGGAGAGGGACAACGAATCTCTAACTGCGCAGATTATACAGCTCAAAGAGCTGGAGAGGAACAACGAAGCTCTGAATGCACAAATTATGCAACTTAAGGAAGTAGAGCAGACTAATAAAACTCTGAATACACAGATTATGCAACTTAAAGAGATAGAAGAAGCTAATAAATCATTGAATACGCAAGTTATGCAACTCAAAGAGGTGGAGCAGACTAATAAGTCATTAAACACACAAATTTCACGACTCAAAGAAGTAGAGCAGACTAATAAATCATTGAATGCACAAATTACACAGCTCAAAGAAGTGGAACAGGCTAATAATGCTCTAAATTTAGAGCTTGCACATCTTAAAGGGGTAGAGCAGGATAACAAAGGGTTAAGTGCAGAAATTATACAGCTCAAAGAAGTAGAGCAGACCAACGAAGCCCTAAATGTACAAGTAATACAGCTCGAAGAAATAAAACAGGCTAATAAAGCTTTGCGTGAACAAATCATGCAGTACAAAAGATTAGAAGTGACTAACAAAACTTTAAATATAGAAGTTCAGCAGCTCAGAAAATTAGAGCATACTAATAAAACTCTTAATGAACAAGTGACACAACTTGAACAAGAGATGGTTCAAATCGTTAAGGAAAAAGATGAACTGAAAAAATCACGTTCCACTCTAGTTCGTGATATAGATAATAAGAAAAATGAGAATGAAAATCTTTCGGCAAAACATAAGCTAGAATTGGAAAGATCGGATGCCGATATTAAGAAACTAAAGGAAGAGATAAGGAAATTATTAAGTGACAACGAAGAGAATGTCAGACAAAAGAATGACATGTCAGAGCAAATCAAACAAGTTGAGGCTAGCTTGCATATAGCTAATGAGACTATAGCCGATCTAAAAAACCAAATGGAAGCAGTTCCAAAATTGAGTGGAAATGAAGAGCCTGGTGATATTGCTTTTGCAGAGTTTATAAGGGATTTTTCGGCTGACTTTTCTGACATACTAGAAAAAGGGCGGCAAATTGCTGGCGAATATCGTATGAAAATTAAGTTGGATGCGGATGCCTTTAAAACTCGATCGCAGCAAGAAGTAGCTGCAATTTTACATGAAGCACACGCCGAAGCAGAAGACCTTATGCAAAAATCAGAAGAGCTTAAGTTGAAAGCGGACGCTGATGCAAATGAGCTGCTTGCAAAAGCTAGGAATGAAGCGGAACAAGCGCTGCAAAAAGCTAGACATGAAGCGGAACAAGCACTGCAAAAAGCTAGACATGATGGGCATGAGATTGTAGAAAGTGCTACATACAAAGCCCACAAGATAAATGCGTTGTTAGAATCGAATAAGCAGGCATCTGCTAATCGGGCTAAAAAGTTGATTGCAGATGCACATGAAGAAGCTAAAGAGATTATTGATGATGCTAAAGCTACAGCAGAAAAGAATACTAAAGAAGCTGAATATAGATTGCAACTGGCCGCAGAGCGTGCTGAAAGTATTTTGGCTAAAGCTAAAGAAAGAGCCTATAGAACCATTGAGGATGCCAACAAAGAGTATCGTGAGCTTAAAGGCAGAATGGAAAGAGATTTTGGTATAATTGGCATAAACTTAGATAACTATCGGGATACGGAGGTTAACTCTCAAGATATTGAGTTGGATATTTTGGATAGTCATGAGCATATTGAAGACATGGAGTCTGAGCGAGAGGATGAGGCGCAAATCCAACAGAGTGAAGATGCCGAGACTGAGCCGGGTAACAAGGATCACGGTGAACAAATTGAAGTAGCTGAGTCGATACAGGACGTTTGGGATGACACAGGGCAAAGTGATGAAGAGTGGTCTCGGCTTTAGTATGTTGGAAATGGTATGATTTAATAGAGGGAAATGATAAGCATAGGTTTTCAAGTGCTTGAGAGTGCTGTGTAAATTTTGTAAAATGACTATCCAAAGATATAACCAAGCACTGTAAAGACTATCCATTAAAACTCGCTTTTTAGCAATCTGAGATGCTTTCTGTTAGAATTTTTGCCTATGGCGAAAGGTCTAAGTGGCGTTTCATGAAGTTGAAAAGTTATGGGGCTGTGAACACAGTATTGACAGAAGAGAACAAGTTTTATTGGGGTATGTTTAGGTTTAGCCTAACTACGCCTGCAAAAAATCAGCAAGATAATCCTTCCATGGCGATGAAACCATGGAGGGATTATTAATGTTATAGACGATTTTTGCAATTTGCCAGTGAAATGTCTAGCTTTCTTATCCCTATTACTAAATGCCTTCAGGAATAGTAGCATGCTATATTTTGATGCTAATATGCTGCTATTGTGACAGCGTGTAGGCCATGAGTTACATAGGTGCTGATTGAGTATACATAGAAAACGAGGAGGGCACAATGGAGCAAATGAGAGAACAGCCGTATGAACAAACTGTAGGATTTGCTATAATGGCTACATTCATTAATTATTTTATAGCCCGGAGACTTATCTCCATTTTGGTTTTCTCGAATGTAAATTTTGCTAATTATGCTCAACGCCAAGTAGCAGATGGTATAACTAGAGGGTTAGTTGGTATATTGTCTATAATTATGCTTGGGAAAATCATCCAGTCTAATGGCTTTAAATTTGCATTTACTGCTAGAGGCTTTAAAAAAGGAATGGTTGCTCACATTCCTATGTTACTGTGTATCATTTCGCTTCCTTTTATCATGCTTAGTATACCGGAGGCCAGGCTGAGCGTTAGCAATGCTCTGCCTTCGCTTGTACCCAGGGCAATTTTTGATGTTGGCAATTCCGTATGGGAAGAGGTATTGTGGCGCGGAGTGCTTATGACAGGGGTTTTGATTGGATGGAGTGATGCTTGGGACGAGAGCGATACGGTAAGAAAAAGAGTAAAATTCATGCTGATTTGCAGCCTGGCTTTTGGATTGATTCACTACAGTGGTGGTGGATGGATTCATGTTGCCTTTGCGTCACTTCTGGGAACTATTTTTAGTGCAGCTTATATTTACTCGAGAAATCTGTTATCTTGCACTGTTGTCCATTTTGCAGTAAATTATATAACGCAATTCGTATTTCACATGTTTGTCTACGATATGGAGCCTCTTATGGTATTTATACAAAGGTTTTTTATTGTGAATATTGTTTTGGGCGTTGTAGTAGTAATTCCTTTTACGATTTACATAACCATCAAGGCGGAGCCCTTTTGTATAGAAGAGAGGAAATAAACAATCGCAATAACAAAAAACCTCAAAGGCATCCCCTTTGAGGTTTTAATTATTACTCCAATTACACTGCACGTGTAACCTTGCCGGATCTGAGACAGCTCGTGCATATTTTAATGGTTCTTGCATGGCCATTATCATTGATCCTAATCTTTTTTACATTGACTTTCCAAACTCTGTTCGCTCTTCTAGAGACCTGGCTTCTAGTAATGCTGATTCTATGCCCGGTGAGCCTGGTTTTATCACATAATTCACACTTTGCCATTTGCAGTGCACCTCCCTTTTTGCTACAGTTGTGGAATCCATACTCCACATGCGCGGCTAACAAATGGTATTATAGCAGATACATATGCTTTTTGCAACAAAAATTAAGTAAGTTGTTATTGTATCTTGGCCGGATTTTACGTATAATAGCAATAGTTGGGTAAAATGACAGTTGGCAATACTTGTCTTTTCTCTTATAAAAGAAAAATAGTGCTTAATATAATATGCAAAAGAAACATATAAGGAGGAATTAGATGCCGTCTACAACAAAAACCGAATATGGTACAGTTACGATAGACAATGAAGTTATAGCCAGAATAGCAGGACTTACTGCCATGGAGTGCTATGGGGTGGTCGGAATGGCTGCCAGAAGCGTTAAAGATGGCCTTGTGCATCTTCTTAAGATTGAGAGCCTTACAAAAGGTGTAGAGTTAAGCATGAATGAAAATGCTTTGCGGATTCGGTTGCACATTATTGTGGAATATAGCACCAATATACCTGCTATAGCGAATTCTTTGATTGATACAGTTAAGTATAAGGTTGAGGATTACGTGGGGCTTAATGTGGAGCAGATAGAAGTCTTCGTTGAAGGCGTTAGAGTAGAATAAAAAATATCGCGAAAGTCTCAGCAGGGCTGAATCTTTGCCAAGCCTTTCGCGAGCTTGATTATAGCCTGAGCTCATTGCTTAATGGGCTTTTAGGATAAGGAGGATCTACACCTTGGCGATTTTAAAGATTGACGGTTATATGCTCAAAAAGGCCATTATAGCGGGAGCCAATGAGCTTGAGAAGGATAAAGACTATATTGATAGTTTGAACGTGTTCCCGGTGCCTGATGGTGATACGGGTATAAATATGTCGCTCACGACGATTGCGGCAGCTAAAGAGGTGGAGAAGCTTAATACCTCAAATATATATGAAGTGGCGAAAGCGGCTTCGAATGGCTCGCTCAGAGGCGCGCGCGGCAACTCGGGAGTAATTCTTTCGCAGCTGTTCAGAGGCTTTGCGAGAGGGCTTGCCGATAAAGAAAGCGCGACGGCGGCGGAGCTTGCTGAGGCCTTTGTACAGGGCTCGGTGACCGCGTATAAGGCTGTTATGAAGCCTAAAGAGGGAACTATACTTACAGTGTCTAAGGCCTTTGCTGATGCATGTGTTATGGCGGCGCAAGAGACAGATGATATTGAATTGGTGATGAAGCATGCGCTTGAGCAAGCGTTTATATGCCTTGATAAAACGATAGAAATGCTGCCGGAGTTGAAGCAAGCTAATGTTGTGGATGCGGGTGCTTTTGGTTTTTTGAAGATTATAGAGGGCGGCTTTGAAGCGCGTAATATAGAAGGTATGGTTACGTTGAATGGGCCGACAGCTAGCAAGTCGGTGGGCGACGGGCCTGCGATGGGAGTAGCCGCGGCGGATATTAAATTTGCGTACTGCACGGAGTTTATAATTGAGAACGCGAAAGTAAAGCCTGATACAGAGGACAGTCTTAAAAGGTATTTGAGCGGGCTGGGCGACTCTGTTGTTGTGGTTGTGGACGAGGACATCATAAAAATCCATGTACACACGAATAATCCGGGGCAGGCGCTTGAGAAAGCTTTGACAATCGGCTCTTTGGACAATATAAAAATCGAGAACATGCGCTCACAGTATAGTAATTCTGTGCATTTTGCAAATAATGAGGCACCGGCAGAAGCAGAGGCATCACCAGGGCCTGACTTATCGATTCACAAGGAGAATACCTTTGTCGCGGTAGCCTCAGGGGAAGGGTTGTCCCAAACATTCTACGAGCTTGGCGTGGATGTGGTTGTTTCCGGCGGGCAATCTATGAATCCAAGCACGGAAGATATCTTAGAAGCTATCATGAAGCTGAATGCGGACAATGTATTTGTGCTTCCGAATAACAAAAACATTATACTTGCCGCTGAGCAAGCGGCGGAGCTTTCTGATAAAAATGTGAACGTGATACCAACGAGGACTGTGCCGCAGGGAATTTCTGCGCTCATAGGGTTCATGCCGGGTGCCACTGTTGATGAGAATATTGAACATATGATAGAAGCGTCGGGATGCGTCAGAACCGGCATGGTTACTTACGCTGTTCGTGCATCAAGCCTTGACGGCATGGAGATTGCTGACGGCGATATTTTGGGAATACTTGAGGATAAGGTTGAGCTGGTGGATAAAGAAGTCAGCGAAGCCGCAAAGCGTATTATTGACAAGCTTTTTGAAGAGGGCGGTGATGTCCTCAGCATATATTACGGTGATTCTGTAACAGAAGATGAGGCCATGGAGCTTGTGAGCTATGCGGAAGAGAAATATCCATCGTGCGAAAGCGCATGCGTTCGCGGTGGACAGCCGATTTATCATTATATTTTATCGCTGGAGTAAGAGGTGAAATAGGGATTTCGGCGGGGTATTTGTGTTAATATCGTGCAGGAAAGGAGAACTTTTATGAGCAAGATTAAACGACATAGCCTCGACAAAGAGTCTGCTGAGCGAAATGCTTATTCGGAGATTGTTGAAGCGGGGGATTTTGTTTTCTTGTCATTCTGTGTTGGAAATGTAGGGCAATCTGTCGAGGCGCAAGTTAATGGTGCGCTTGATGATATGGCTGCACGGTTAGAAATGGCAGGCTTGTCCCTTGAATCGGTTGTCAAAGTTGATGTAATGATGAAAGACCCTTGGAATATTCCAACTATGGAAAAAGTATTTAAGGAACGCTTCAAAGGGGCTTATCCTGCGCGTAAAACCATATCGACCGAATTTGCTCATAATGGCGGTGAAAACGGTTTGCAAGTACAAATTGATGCTGTTGCATACAGAAAATAGTCATTTAGATTACGGATTTTTACAAATTAATCAGCTATAAGCCTACAATATGGAGCAAACTATGCTACTATCAAACAACATAACTTCCATCAAAAACCTAGGCCCGGCTCGCGCGCAGCTTTTCGCGCGGGCGGGCGTTTTTAGTGTGCTGGATCTTATCAACTTCATCCCCAGAGACTATGAGGATAGATCAATAATTACTCCGATAGCAGAGCTTGCTGGTGATCTTCGTTTTACGATAAAGGCAAAAGTTGTTCAGGCGCCTAAAAACTCAGGCTTTCGTGGTGTCATAGCTACGAGCGTCTTATTAGAGGATGACTCCGGGCGCATAGAGGCGATTTATTTCAACCAGCCATATATGAAAAACACCATGCAAAAGGGTGAGATTTATTATTTTTCAGGCAAAGTGGTCAGGAAAGCAGATAAATTGCAGGTGCAGTCGCCTGATATTACAAAGTTATCGGCAGACCCGCTTCATGTGGGACGGATTATCCCGATCTACTCGGCCGGGCTGAAGCTATCACAGAAACTTATTCGTGGATATATCAAAACGGCACTGGATGCTTGCAGTGACCAAATTACAGAAACACTGCCTGATAAAGTTATCGAAAAGTTTGGCATAATGCCGCGTGCGGAGGCGCTTCGCAATATCCATTACCCAGATTGCCGCGAATCGTTTTTGAAAGCTCGTGAGAGGATTATTTTCGAGGAATTTTTCACGTTTCAGATTGCGCTTCGTGCACTCAAAGGTGCTGTAAAAAAGCAAGTCACGAATATAAAAATATTCTGCGATGATTATTCTGAGCTGAATCTCCCGTTCAAGCTGACCGGCGCACAGCAAAGAACGCTTGAACAGATAATGAATGACCTGCAATCGCCGCACCCGATGTATCGGCTTGTCCAGGGCGATGTGGGAAGCGGTAAGACAATAATCGCGGGAATTGCCGCTTATCTTGCCATTAAAAGCGGCTATCAGGCCGCAATCATGGCGCCTACGGAGGTTTTAGCGGCTCAACATTTTGAGAGCTTTGAGAAGCTTTTTAAGCCGATGGGAATTACAGTTTGCCTTATGGCAGGTTCTCTGAGCGCGTTTGAAAAAAGGCAAGCTCTGGAGTGTATATCCACAGGCACAGCACAAATGATTGTGGGCACTCATGCGCTTATTCAGGACAGGACGGAATTTAGCAATCTGGGGGTTGTCATAACAGACGAGCAGCATCGATTTGGGGTAAATCAGCGTGTCAAGCTCAGCATGAAAAGCGATCTGCCGCATGTGCTTGTAATGAGCGCAACACCAATTCCACGCTCGCTGGCTCTTGTTCTTTATGGTGACATGGATATTTCTGTGATAGACGAGTTGCCTCCGGGAAGGCAGGAGATAGATACATTTGCGCTTAAGACCTTATATCGTGAGCGGGTTTACAACTTTATTGACGCACAAATATCAGAAGGAAGACAGGCTTATATTATTTGCCCGTCCATTGAGGAAGGCTCCTCGCTTGAGATAGAAAATGTCATGGATTATGCCACTATGCTCAAAAAGACTTATTTGCAGAAGCGGAATATAGCGATACTTCACGGTAAAATGAAGCCGGATGAGAAAAAAGAGACCATGGAAGCGTTTGCGGCAGGCAAAATTTCTGCGCTGGTTTCCACAACGGTAATAGAGGTTGGCGTAAATGTCCCTAATGCCACGGTCATGGTTGTGGAAAATGCGGAGCGCTTCGGGCTCTCGCAATTGCACCAGCTTAGAGGGCGTGTAGGACGTGGAGCGGATAAGTCCTATTGCATGTTATTTTCAGACAGCGACGGCGAAATTGCGAAAGAGCGGCTTTCTGCTATGCAAAAGACGAGTGACGGATTTAAAATAGCGGAGCTGGACCTTACGCTTCGCGGCCCGGGTGATTTCTTTGGCACGCGCCAGCATGGCCTGCCGGAGCTTAAGATCGGTGATATAGTACGCGACAGTGAGCTTTTGGCAAAAGCTCGCGAGGCGGCTCATGAGCATTTTGAGGAAGTTGGCGAAGATGGCAGTGAGATTTTGGAAAGGTATCTGGAGAGTGTGCGTAGTGACATAGGGAAAGGGTTTTGATGAAACAGGGGGGACGGACGTGAAGATTAGAGAGATGAGGCAATGGTGCGCAAATTATTTCGTGGCATTTCTTTTTATTGCTGTGATATTGTCAGCTTGCGGCAATAGGTCTGCTTACTATCTCGAAACAAGTAATTATAGTGAAGTGATTAGGGATGCGGGAATCAGAATAGAAACGTACCGAAATGATGCTCCAAGGGGAGCTGAGACTGCTCCCGTGGTATCAGAAACAGTACACGAGCCGGAGCCATGGCAGATTGCTTATGCGGCTTTGTTTCCGGATTATGCGCCACGAATGCCCGGCAGAAGCTTTATATTGCATGATATCAACCGGGATGGCACTCCTGAGCTGATTGTGTTGATCCCTACCGTCTCAAATAATTGGTTCACCACTAATATATATACTCTTATTGGCGGTGAGCCTGTTCAGCTTGAAATTGAAAACTCGCTTGCTTTTCACGGTCACTTTTTATATTCGCCATTGTATGATAGCCCAGGAATTATCAAAAGTCCTGTTGATGGGAATTATTATACCTCCCTATGGTTAATGACGATCGACGGACATAGGCTGGTGACGAAGGTTAGTCTGCACAAGGGGAGCTATGTCCCGTATGGTAATTACTTTGTGTGGGAGGAAGAGCATTGGCATGTAAATGGAGAAAGTGTTGTGGAAAATGAGTTTAAAAATGTATATTATAGTGCTTTTGGAAGCCGGAACGAAAGGCAGCGCCTGTATTATTATGAGATTACGGAGGCAAGCATCAGAGATATACTATTTGGCGAGGAATCACAAGTAATGCCATGGCAAGAGATTTATGCGGAAATTCTGCGGAATTACCATGCTGCTGTACCGCCACCAGACGAATGGCATCGTTGGGGACTCTTCTTGCATGATGTTGATTTGGATGGAGTTCCTGAGATTTTTATTACTTATATGAATGCCGGTATTTGGTCTACAGCCATATATACTTTTGCCGATGGAGAATTAATAGCAATTGAAGGGAGTTTTTTTGCATATTATGGCATTTATCCGCCAAGGAATAGGCCGGGAATTATTATTCAGGCCTATGGGATCACTGACCTCATGGTGCTGGATGAGGGTAAGTTGGTTACGGAGCTTGCTTTGAGGCAGCCATTTATGTACGGTGATGAAGAGCATTGGTATATCAATGGTGCCCGGGTCACGAAAGATGAGTTTGATGAGTTGTTTAATAGCATCATGCCTGAGCAAAGCGAGGCAAACATCTGGCCGAGTGCTGTGAATGAAGATAATATACGTAGTATAATCTTTGGCTGGGTTGCAGAGTAAGGAGCTATTTTCCGATTCAAACTTGCGCTTGTACCTCCGGCAAAAAGATAGTAAAATGATAGGCGGCAACAGTGCAGGTGTTCAGGCGGCAGGTCTCATCTTATTAGCAGTCTGATCTCGAGGTGTAGGATGGTAAAAGTAGAAAATCTGACTTTTAAATATGTAAGTACAGATCAGCAAACAGGGGAACAGGAGCATTTTACGGCCATATCTGATCTTAGTTTGACAATAGAAAAAGGTGAATTTGTAGCGATTTTAGGGCATAACGGTTCAGGTAAATCGACATTTGCCAAGCACTTAAACGCACTATTGACTCCCACGGAGGGCAAAGTGTTTATTAAAGGGCTGGATACGGCTGTGCCTGATAATGTATGGCTGATTCGTGGCAGCGCCGGCATGGTGTTTCAGAACCCGGACAATCAGATTATCGCGACCATTGTTGAAGAGGATATTGCTTTCGGGCCTGAGAATTTGGGTGTTTTGCCTGATGAAATCAAGCAAAGAGTGGATGAGTGCTTAAGAGCCGTCAGCATGGAAGAGTTTAGAAGGCGCGCGCCAAGCCTGCTTTCAGGCGGGCAGAAACAGCGCGTCGCGATTGCAGGAGTGCTTGCTATGCGCCCTGAAATCATAATTTTGGACGAAGCCACAGCCATGCTCGATCCGGTCGGGCGTCGAGAGGTAATGGATATTGTAAAAAAACTCAGCGCGGAAGAGGGCATGACGGTTATCCATATCACGCATCATATGGAAGAGGCAGTTTTGGCGGACAGAGTGGCTGTGATGAGCGCCGGGAAGATAATAATGGATGGCACGCCGAAAGAGGTTTTTAGGAATGTGGCACAGCTTAAGTCTTTGGGGCTTGACGTGCCGCAGGTGAGTGAGCTGGTAAACAAGCTGAATACTAGCGGGGTTAGTTTGCCTGATGATATAGTCAGTCTTGATGAGGCTGTGAGCGTTTTGGCGCCGTTAGTTGTGGGTGCTGGTGCATCCGCTCTGAGCTCAGAGCTTAGAAATATTGCTGTTCAGAAGCGGACTCAAGGCGAAAATATTATAGAGCTAAAGGATGTATGTCACACATACAGCCCGGGTACGGCATTCGAGAAAGCAGCTATCAAAGATATAAGCTTCAGTGTAAAAAGAGGCGAGTTTTTTGGCATAATCGGGCACACAGGCTCAGGCAAATCTACGCTTATACAGCACTTAAATGGGCTTATAAAACCAACTTCCGGGCAGGTGCTCGTGAATGGCGAAGATATAAATGCGGGTAAAGACCCTCTGCGTGGTGCGCGCCGGAGGGTTGGGCTGGTGTTTCAGTATCCGGAGAATCAGCTTTTTGAAATGACAGTCAGAAGTGATGTTGCGTTTGGGCCTAAGAATATGGGCTTTGATGACGCGGAAGTCGAGCGGCGCGTGAGGAAGGCTCTTGGGCTTGTGGGCATAGGCGAAGAGCTTTTTGAAAAGTCTCCGTTTGAACTGTCCGGCGG
>Ga0123355_10015524_pt1 | contig 11973 bp, 11 predicted proteins | sample TergutEmb28metaG_3_FD_89872 | JGI IMG/M metagenome (GOLD analysis project Ga0123355, IMG submission 89872) | Embiratermes neotenicus P1 segment gut microbial communities from Petit-Saut dam, French Guiana - Emb289 P1 | ecosystem: Host-associated > Arthropoda: Insects > Digestive system > Gut ... | reverse complement strand
GTCTGCTCCAGACACTGGTATTGGATAGTTTGTATTTGCATTAAATGAAAGATAAGGATGAAGTGTGTCTGTAATAACAAGCCTAGCAAAATCATATCCATTCAATCCACCAGCATTGATAGTCAGTGTATATGTTACTTCACTTCCAGGACCGACTATAGAAGGACTCGCCTCTTTTGTTATACTTGGAATTACGGCACGGAGCCAAACATGGAACACAGGTGTATTTCTCCAAAAGTAATTAATGATACTACCATTTACAAGATCAATTACATCAATAGTATGATGAAGAAGATTGCCAGGTAACGCATTTGGATAGAATTGAGTATATGTAAATCTATCTTCATCTGTTCTACGTTCTATGTCGATATCTATACTCCATTTATGAATTTCCCATCCAGAAGGAGGTGGGGTTATTACAGCTAATTCTGGCAAAGTTCCTATATTTGGAAACCAATCATAATCGGTAATTTCAAAAAAGCCAGGGTCAGGAAATCCTGGAGGAATATTAACGTTATGATAATCATAATTATGAGAATACACTAAAACAAAAGGTGGAGTACCCAGAATCAACGGCATTATCCCAATATAACCTGAATTGAATTTAATTTCAGAATAAACATTTTCATATTCATATTCAGAAAGCGTTTCGTAAATCGTATCGTAGAAAGTTGTTTCGTAATCGTAAGTTTTGTTGTACTCTCCTTCGCCTGTGGCATTGTACTCCATAACCTCATTGTACGAAACTATATTGTCGTCGATATCGCTTATAGCATTATATTCATCATCGTAAGTTGTATAACTTTGGTTTTCGTTAGAATTAATAATGCTGTATAAACTTGCATTCGCAGGAATTGCTGCAACCATAACTATGGCAAGTACTATTGCTAAAATCTTTTTCATCTTTTGTCTCCTTGGCTGTAAAATTTAACACTTTTTCTCAACACGTTATATATTTTGGCTATTGTACCATACGAAAAATGTAAATACAAGTAGTTTTTTCATTTCTTGTGGAAAAGAAATGTTCAATTACTAGCACTTTCAGAGGTTATCCACAGGAAAAATATGGTCTTTGTCAACAGAAATAGTTATCCACAGAACGCAAGGAATTATCCACAACTCAATGAATTTCAACGTTTTCTTGAGCAAAAAGGTTTAGATTAAATGCAAGAAAAATCCACGCGTCACTATTATAGTTTCATGTGGATTTTTTTAGAAGCTTTTGTAATTTTTAATATAACTGTAACATTAGACTTGTCAAATCTATTGCATTTCAAAGATTACATATGGTATATGTTCTACTGGTGAAAGGTCAGTAATCGGGTTGCCATCCAACCATAAATCGGTTAACTCAAAAATCCCTGCAAGTGGAGTTACATCAGTAATTTGATTGTTGCTAAGCAATAACGTCGCTAAACTAGAATTACCAAGTTGTGCAAGTGGAGTTACATCTGTAATTTGGTTGTCGCGTAATTCTAATACGACTAAGTTCATAAGTCCAGAAAGTGGAGTAATGTCTGTAATTTGATTTGACATAAGACTAAGTGAAAATAAATTCGTAAGCTCTGCTAGAGGAGTAATGTCTGTAATTGGACTAGCTCCAAATTGCAATACCGTTAAATCCGTAAGCCCAGAAAGTGGAGAGATATCAGAAACACCAGTGCGGAAAAAGTGTACTAACCTCAAGTTATCAAGTTCTGAAAGTGCAGATATATCAGTAAGATAATCTCCTGTGAAATATATGGCAGTAAGATTTGTAAGTCCAGAAATTGGATCTAAATTAGTTATTTGATTATTGGGATCCATGACACCAATCCATAGCTCTGTTAATTCGGTCATGTAAATAAGTGGTGCGATATCTTCATCTGTTAAAGGTCCGTCCAATGACATTGTAGTCAAGTCCGTGCTAAATTGCTCATCAAGTATAGTAATATAAGTAGACGTGTCCTGCACATCTTCATTCACATTATCATCGACATAATTGCCTTGATTGTTATTTTCAGGTGGCGTTTGGACTTCCCCACCACAGGCAGCAAGCCCTACAATTAAAAATGTAGCAATTAAAATAGCTGCTGTTTTGCGTAAAAAACTTCTCATTATTCATTTTCTCCTTTGTTATCTAAAATATTTAATATGTCTTCTGGCTTCTTCGCTATAAACTTTGCACCAGTTTGCATTAATTCTTCAAGATCTCTAAATCCCCAAAGTACTCCTGTTGGAATCATCCCTGCACCTTTTGCGGTATTCATATCTGTAGAAGTGTCGCCAACATACAGTATTTCGTTTGGAGCGACATTTAAGGCTTCTGCAAGCAGCATCGCACTTGTAGGGTCGGGCTTTATAGGAATCCCCTCTTTTGCACCGACAACGAAAGTAAATTTTATATCAGGAAAGCATTTTTCCACGATATCGCAAGTTTCCTCATCTGGTTTGTTTGACAACACGCAAATAGGCATATTACGCTCGTGTAACGCATGTAAAAGCTCAGTAATACCATCATAAGCCGCAGTATGCTTCATGCTGTTTTCCTTATAGTACGCTATGTATTCGGATTTGACCTTTTCGATTAACGCTGTGCTACTGTCTTTTGCCATAACCCTTATCGTCAAATTATGCACTCCATCGCCAACAAAATAATTATATTTTTCCGTATCATGCGTAGGTAATCCGTTTGATTTTAATACATGATTCATAGCATTTGCAATATCTTCTAGCGAACTAATCAAAGTTCCGTCTAAATCAAAAATTATAGCTTTTGGATTCATTAATATTCTCCTTAATTAAGCATTTCTGCAATTTTCGCAACCCAATCTTTTGCACCATAAACTACAAACTTGTTTTGAGTACCATCTTTCCTTTCAAGCAGCAATCCATTTTCGATGAATCCAAGATTTTTGAACGTTGACAAAGATTGAACGGTTTCGTATGGAATCCAAAGCTCATGAACTTGGAAGTTATATATATGCGATTTAAACAAAAGTCCACTGGATGTCAAAAATAGCCACCCACCAACGCCCTCTTTATTTACTAAATGATTTGCTTCACCATCGTGTAGTATATCATATTCTTTTGCAATCTCGTCACGAATTTCATGGAATTTTTTAGCTTGTGATTTTCCAAAAATATTAAGTATAAAATTGAAAAGAAGGCCGGCTAAAGGACCTGCGATTGCACCGGTAATGATTCCAAGTACAATGTCACCTGATGAAATTGCAGCGATAAATGCAAAGATTATTCCCATAGGAATACCAAACAGGGCTATAGTCAGGAAATTCATTTTTCGTTTTTCTGTTGTTTCTGATTTTGGATTGTTCATTGACATTAACTCCTAAAGCTTATTTTGGGTACCATCTATACTCACCTCAAAAAAAAGATAGCTGCTCTTGTCTATACCCTGCCTTGTAATTGTAAATTATTGATTTCATATTACAAAGCAACCCTAGTTTATCACATTCTTCCTTATATATCTGCCACAATTTTTTTGCTTTTGGTGAAATAACATTATATCTAAAACCATATGTTTTTTCGTACTTCTCTTTTATTTCTGGGAAAAGTTCGTTTAAATTCTTATAGTAATACTCTCTATTGCCCTGCCTAAGCGTCATTCCCATATAGCTGTACACATGCTTTGCACCTGCGTCTTTAGCCATTCTTAAAATGTTTAGGATGTTTTCTTCCGTGTCACAAATAAAAGGCAGTACTGGTACTAAAATAACTCCGCAAAAAATTCCATTATCAGAAAGCTTTCGTATCGCTTCAAAACGTTCAGATGCTACTGATACATTTGGTTCGATTTTTCTACACAACTCATCATCGGCTGTTGTGATTGAAATGTTAACAAGCACAGGGGAATGCTTTGATATATCTTTGAGGATATCAACATCGCGAGCGACAAGTGCGGATTTTGTGCATAGCGACGCACCGAAGTTGTATGCGTTTATAAGTTCAAGAGAGTTCCGAGTGAGTTTAAGCTCCTGTTCTAAGGGGTTATACGGGTCACTCATCGCTCCTGAGGCAACTACGCCACTTTTGACTTTTCGCCTTAAATCATCTCTGATAATCTGCAAAGCATTTTCTTTTACCTTAACCGTATCAAAATCTGTGTTTCTATAAGTGTCACTCCTGCTGTCACAATAAATGCATCCGTGGGAACAACCACGATAGATATTCATATTGTAATCAAGCCCAAACCATGAATCAGGACTTCTGTTTTTAAATACAATGTTTTTCGCAGGAATAGTTTGAATATCTGTCATGCATCTTTCCTTTTACTTACCGTAGTGTCAAAATTTCTTTAATTACCTTAAAAAAGGCTGACGGATTATCTGTATCAAGCAAATGCCCTGCATCTTCTATCCAGTATAATTTCTTTTGGGGAGCTTTAATCGTCTCAAAATACTCTGCTGCAATTACACTAGAAGTCATTTCATCATGCCGACCTAAAATATAATAAACAGGCACAGTATAACTTTTTTCTTCGTCCACTTCCCAATCATACAGTATTTCGGCGTATAATTTTTCATTGAGTTTCTCGACGATTTCAGCATTAATTGCATCTGCATCTTTCCAAGTCGGGCTGTTTGCATAGATTTCAAATACATCATTTACCATAAAGTCATATCCTAACCCAAAGCCGATTCCTGCAACAATATTGTACTGCTCGAAGTAATTTTCGCGAGGAACATTTGGAAAACTTTCACTAACTTGTTCAAATGCAGAAATATGCTCTAGATTGCCTGACTTCATAACTTCGGCTTTCACAAATTCATAGTAGTGCCTGTCCTGTTTTGAATTAGGAACACCTTGACCGTATCCAATGTATCCTGCCACATCGTTAGGATAAGTCAAAACATACTGCGTTCCAAGCATTGACCCCCAAGAATGTCCGGCCAGATAAATTTTGCTCGTATTGTATTTCTTTTTAATATATGTAATTGTCTGCCGCAAATCCTCAAGCATTACGTCAAGAGAAAGGCTTTCAGGCGTTGATTGGTTTCTAATCTGAGTTTTACCTGCCCCACGCTGATCATAGTAAACAACATTGCAAAAGTCAACATAAGGCTGTTGGTAATACGCAACGTATGAATTAGCAAGCCCAGGACCACCATGCAACATAATCACAACATCGTCGCTGTCGCTTGGCAAATGTAAAAAATATTGCTCAATACCGTTTATTTGCACATATTCTTCAATGAAATTTTTATTCATATTAATGCTCCTTATTATAATTAGTCATTTCTAAGCTTTCTTCTTTGCACTTATTTCTGCCATCCGAATTTCTAAAGCTAGTTTAACTTCAAACGCAGTGGCTTCATCTCGCACTTCAAAGAATTTTCCAGGAATTAGAACTAAAAAATACCCATGTTGTGGGTAAATCGTGCATAATGACTTACCGCTTTTCTGATATTTGATATTCCACCCTCGCCATATATTCTTATCCATTGCACAGTTTGAATACGAAAATTTCGGTTTAACTTTGTAATCTTCGCGTAAATGACTATCTAAATCAGTAAAAAGTGTAAGAATCCCCGCTCCGACAAACTCCTTGATTTCGACTTCTGTTGGTTGATTTTCCTTGTTAAATATTTCATAGTTAAGCATAACACTAAATTCTCCTATCCTTTATTCTAGTTTTTAACCAGTATACCTCATATAATGCGACAACAGTATGTCATGTTATACTTTTCTTTTAAACATCTTCTCTATTTCGCTCTTTGTAAGCTTTATAAAAGTTGGTCTGCCATGCGGGCAACTATATGGATTTTCGCATTTTGCCAAATCATTGAGAAGTTGCTGCATTTCTTCGCCTGCAAGTTCGTTGTTTGCTTTAACAGATGATTTACACGCATCCATCATGATTTTTTCAATAACTGATGAGTTCTCAAAATCCGCAGTTTCGCTTGCGTTTTCAAGGAATTGTTCTACGAATTCTTGTGCGTCCTCAAGTGACATGAAAATTGGCACAGCTTTTACAATAAATGCCCTAGCTCCGAAGTCCTCTATCTCAAATCCCATCTTATGCAGCGTTTCTCGCCTGTTAAAGCCTTCTTTTACTGCATACGATACATTTACGACAAATGGAACCAAAAGAAGCTGCTGTGGCTTGTCATCGCTTTTGAACTGGTGCATAAATTGCTCGAAAAATATGCGTTCATGAGCCGCATGTTGGTCTATAAGATATAGTGTTTCATCATCAAGAGCTGTAATATATGTAGCAAATAGTGAGCCTGTGATTGATAATTGGCGTATATCGAGTTTTGTATTGTCATAGGAATCTGCCTTAATATCTTCGCCACTTACTTTATTTTCGATTTTATAAATTGCTTCTTCTTCACGCATTGTTGACAGTAATTTATTTATGTTGACTTGTTCGTTATGTGTTTTCATAAAATAATTATCGTCAACCGATTTATTTATACTTGAATTATTTTTATTAAATCCGATATTATCATTATTTAAATTGGCATTATCATTATAATCAGTATTACTCTTTAAATTGAATAATTCCTTATTTGCGTTAGATTCCGTTGCGTTTCTGTTCAAATTACCCACTTTAATCTCAGGCAAAGCCTCTTTCGACAGCAGTGCTTCTTTAATTGCCGAAGCTACAAAGTCAGAAACTATAGATTCATCATCAAATCTAACCTCTTTTTTGTTAGGATGTATATTTACATCAAGCTTTTCTGGCATGATATTAATAAACAAAAAACATATAGGGTGTCTGCCTCCCATTAACTTACCTAAATACGCATCAAATACACCTTTTTCAATTACTTTGCTCGATATACTTCGCCCATTTACAAAGAAAATTTGCATTTTTTTATTAGATTTACTTTGCGATGGTGGACAAATATATCCCGTAATCGATAAAAACTCACCCTTTTTTGATACAGGAAGCAAGTTTTTCACCATTTCCTTACTATAGACAGTCAAAATCCCGCTTTTTACATCACCTTTACCTTGCGTAGAAAAAAGCGTAGTACCGTTACTTACAAGGCGGATTTTGATATCAGGATATGCGATAGCCATTTTAGAAATAAAGTCAATAATCAGGCTGCTTTCAGTACTGTCAGCTTTCATAAATTTCTTGCGTGCCGGCGTGTTAAAAAACAAGTCCGAAACAATTATAGTCGTTCCTGTAGGACACCCAAGAGAATTGCTCTCAATCACCTCAGAACCTTCGATATTTACACGCATACCAACTTTGCTTTCTGCGGTTTTAGTTATAAGCTCGCACCTTGAAACTGCAACGATACTGGCAAGAGCCTCACCTCGAAATCCAAGCGTTTCGATTGCATCAAGGTCGCTGTCAGTAAATATTTTGCTTGTTGCATGGCGTTTGAAAGCCAAAAGCACTTCATCGGCATTAATACCGCTGCCGTTATCTGTTACTCTAATGTACGACTTGCCGCCGTTATTAATTTCAATAGTTATGGAGTCAGCACCTGCATCTATTGAATTTTCAACAAGTTCTTTAACTATCGAGAGCGGTCTTTCGACAACTTCACCGGCTGCAATTTTATCTGCGACATTTTTATCTAAAACTCTAATCATTTACAGCCTCCTTTAGTTCTTCTAATATTTTGAACGCTTCTGATGGCGTGATGTTTAGCAAATCAAGGTTCATAAGTCTTTGAACAAGCGGATTTGGTGCAGATGAGAAAAACGACAATTGGTCTTCCTGTTTCGTTTCAGCAGTTTCGTATTTCGTCAAATCCACGCTCTCTGCAGAGGCTTCAAGCTCTGAGAGCTTTGATTCTGCTTTATTTAAAACTTCGCTTGGCACACCTGCAAGGCTTGCAACGTGTATACCGTAGCTTCTGCTTGCGCTTCCCTCTACTATCTTGTGTAGGAACACAACATTGCCACCTTCTTCTGAAACATCAACGTTTAAGTTCTTAAATCCGTCAAGATGACCTTCAAGCGACGTAAGCTCATGATAGTGAGTAGCAAACAGAGTTCGCACTCGCCTCTTATTGCACAGGAATTCCGATACTGCCCATGCGATAGAAAGACCGTCATAAGTGCTTGTTCCACGTCCAATTTCGTCAAGAACGATAAAGCTCCTGTCTGTAGCGGAATTTAATATATATGCAAGCTCGCTCATTTCTACATAAAATGTACTTTGACCTTGTGCCAAGTTATCGGAAGCTCCGATTCTCGTAAATATCCTGTCAACTACGCCGATAGAAGCACTTTCGCAAGGTACAAAACAGCCTGCTTGAGCCATAAGTATGATTAATGCAGATTGCCTCATATAAGTGGACTTACCCGCCATGTTCGGACCTGTGATTAAAAGTAAACTGGTGTCATCGCCATTGATAAACAAATCATTAGGAACAAAAACACCGTTTTTGATAGTCTGCTCAATTACAGGGTGTCTGCCAGCAATTATAGATATCTCATTTCTTTCGTGAATATCAGGTTTGATATATCCAAGCTTTGCAGAGGCTTCGGCAAAAGAGCAAAGCACATCAAGCACCGAAATTGCAGAGGAAACCTTTTGAATCTCGTGTATAAAACGCTGAATATACGTGCGAATTTCCGTAAACAACTCGTATTCCTTTTGATTTATCTTCGCTTCTGCGTTAAGCACAAGGCTTTCCATTTCCTTTAGCTGTGGCGTAATAAAGCGTTCGCAGTTCACAAGCGTTTGTTTTCTTATGTAATCTTCAGGAATCGAATCATAATAAGACTTTGTAATTTCTAAATAGTAACCAAAGACTTTATTAAAACCGACTTTTAAGTTTTTTATCCCTGTCCGTTCCCTCTCCTTGCCTTCAAGCTCAGCAATCCAAGTCTGCCCGTCTTTTATCGAGAATTTTATATTGTCAAGTTCTTCAGAATAACCATCTTTTATAATGCCGCCCTCTTTAATCACAAAGCCAACATCTTCCCTTATCGATTTGTCAATAAGGGCGTATATTTCATCAAAAGTATTGATACGACTTTCTAATTCTTCAAGAAGCACGTCGCCACACTCTCTTAAATCTTCTTTAATATCAGGTAAAACGTATAATGAATTTTTTAACGCAATTATATCCTTGCCATTTGCATTCCCACAAGAAATCCTACCCGAAAGACGTTCAAGGTCGTAAATTCGCTTTAAGCTTTCTCTGAGATTATTTCTGAGAAGTACGTCATCTGTAAGTGTTTCTACAGCGTTAAGACGTTTATTTATAAGCTCTGGCTTGTTTAACGGTTCTCTGAGCCACTGCTTCATCTTTCGAGAACCCATCGCAGTATTTGTCTTGTCAAGCACTCCAATTAGCGAGCCTTGCACTTTTTTCTCGAACAATGTTTCTGTAATTTCAAGATTTTTGATAGTCGCTTTATCTAGCGACATGTGGTCGTTAATGTCATAATAATTTATATTTGAAATATGCATTAGACTTTGCATTTGAGTTTTATTAAGATACGACAAAAGCATGCCAAGTGCAAGTATTGCAGATTCTTTTTCGTGAAGGTCTGAATTATCGAGCGAACGCATGTTGAATTGTTTAAAAATCAACTCTTGTGAATTTTCAAGATTATAATTGCTATCGCATATTTTATTGAAAAATGCACCGTCATGCTCTAATTCATGAGCGTTTTCATTGATTATGATTTCACGAGCCTTAACTTTTACAAGCTCGTTTAGTATTGCATCAATATATTTTTCAGAAGTGATTTGAGTGACATATAGCTCTCCTGTTGAAATATCACAGTATGCAAGCCCTGCCTCGCTTCCATTATCGTAAGCCGAAACGAGATAATTGTTTTCTTTTTCATCAAGCATTGACTGACTTATCAAAGTTCCAGGCGTAATTATCTGTACAACTTCCCTACGTACAAGCCCTTTAGAAGCGGAAGCTTCTTCAACCTGCTCACCAATCGCGACTTTATAGCCTTTTTCAATTAGCCTTGCAATATAAGGCTCGGCAGAATGAAAAGGAACTCCGCACATAGGCGCTTTTTCCGCTTGTCCGTAACTCTTTCCCGTCAAAGTAATCTCTAATTCCCTTGAAACCAAAAGAGCGTCATCAAAAAACATCTCATAAAAATCACCAAGCCTGAAAAACAAAATACAATCTTGGTGTTTGTCTTTTAAGTCCATATATTGTTGCATCATCGGTGATAGTTGCATTGTAGGTCTCCATAGTTAAAATTAATTTCTTGTTTATGATATTTTATTGTAGTATAGTTAAGCTGGTTGAATTATTGCATTTACGACTTTATATACTTGTTGAAGTATATCTGTTGGAACAGACTCGATTACACGATAGGAACGTTCTTGCAAATCAATAATACGAACCTGTTCGCAAAGCACATCACCTTGTGTTGTAGTTCGTTCATCAAGTCGAACGCGAATATTTAAAAGTTTAATTTTGCTTGTTATTGGGCATGCCAAAACAAATCCACTTTTTTTATTATATTCTGTATTGCTGATTACAAGTGCTGGACGTTCTCCCTTTTGCTCTCTGCCTTTTGTCGGTGAAAAATTAATAGATATTATATCTCCTTGATTTACCATTCTTCACGTCCTTCTGGCTCGACTTGTTCCCAATCTTCAGTAGGTCTTTCATAATCTTGAAGATACCAATCAATGCCGTGTGTTGGCTTTAAAATAATATGTTCGCCACTTTTATGAATTTCTACTGTATCCCCAATACATAACCCTAGATTTTTTAAGATACGTCTATCTAAACGTATTCCTTGACTATTACCCCATTTAGCAACTTGTGTAACCATAAAAATCACCTCGCAAATAGTTATATTACTATCAAATAATAACACATTGTATTACATTATTCAAGTGAAAATTCAATTCTGTGTTCTATACTTCATCATATTTATGCTTAAAATGACATACATGTTTTATTTTTGTAGTAGTGTTACTATTTTGTTTCTAATAATTTTTTTTATTGCTATTCATAATATACCATAAATAGAATCCAAAGGAAATAAGTAGCCGAATATTACCAGCACAGAATTTGTAGAAAAAAACCATTGGGGTTTTTGTCAATAGGAACTTTTTTAAGACAGGAAAAAGCCCATATGCTAAGGCGTTGAAAACACCTTGTTTATGGGCTTTGCTATTCATAACCTTGATTATTACGCTGTGGGGCTTTAAGGCTTGCTACAGGGCAGTTTGCTTATTTTGCATAGGATTGCAAATTTTCCATTTCTGCATATGTTACTTCACCATAATCGTTAATAAAAACTATTTTTTTGTAATCAAGAGAGATTAGCAATAAATACGGGCTGATAGAATACCAATCGTCACAACGCTTGGTTATGTTTTCTGCTTTTCCTTTTGTGTAGATGTTGATAGTTTCCCAAGAGCCACTTAAACACACAATAAAATAATCTTCATCTTGATTTGGAAACAGCGATAATTCCGCATAGTGAGTTGTCTTACCAAAACAGCTCAAGTCTAATTGTGACGGCGAAACATAAGGGAACTTGTCCACAAAGGCATCAATCTTTTTATGTTCGCCACCGTCAACAAACTCAAACTCTAAATCAAAGTTAGGAATTTCGTCCAAAAATCTTTGCCTTGCTTTTTGCATTTCCTCTTGATGGAGTTGTTGTTGCAACTTATCTTTTAGCAACTCCAATCTTCGCTTATCTTTTTCATTCATTATCCATACTCCGAATATTATATAAATACTACCGTCTATACTGACGGCGTAACCACCATGTAGAAAACATTTCTACTGTGATGTCTCTATTCCTCAATTTCATACTTGCCTTTTATCCGTTTCTCAATATCATCTGCCGACGGTAGAGTATCTACTAATTCCTCTGGCACAAAATCAGATAGCTTATACTCACTTACGCCGATTGGCTTATTGATGTCTTTCAAGGCATATTCGGCGGTTAGTTTATCACGTTTCTTGCACAGCAGTATGCCAATAGTCGGGTTATCTTGTTCATGGCGTAGCATATCATCTACCGCCGAAAGATAGAAGTTTAATTTGCCTGCATACT
>Ga0123355_10015523_pt1 | contig 11973 bp, 6 predicted proteins | sample TergutEmb28metaG_3_FD_89872 | JGI IMG/M metagenome (GOLD analysis project Ga0123355, IMG submission 89872) | Embiratermes neotenicus P1 segment gut microbial communities from Petit-Saut dam, French Guiana - Emb289 P1 | ecosystem: Host-associated > Arthropoda: Insects > Digestive system > Gut ... | reverse complement strand
TTCCAAAGACTGAGGGTATTCACTGGAATGCTCCTCAACTTGACACTGTAATTGCCAAATTGCACATTTATTCAAACATGTACTAAAGGTCAACCTCAGACCGGGAGTATAAATAGTGGAGAAGTAATAAAAAAAAATAATAAAAAAAAAATAAAAAAAATATATTACGTTTATAAGTACATCGTGATGCTTCCATTAAAAAAAGTGAAGTTGTTTATTTTGTGTGTATGCTGTACTGTTTAGTGCAGGGGGTTTTTAACAGTGCAAACATTATGAAAGGCGTTGAAAGTTGCCTGCTGTTTCAGTTCCTACGAAGCGAAGCATGTCTCGGATTTGAATCGGGTTATTTACAACACCACATTTCACATGCGCTAAGTTACGTACGTCATTTGCGAAGCTTGCCATGCGCCTGGGTTCTGTTTTGAATTGAACTCCGTGTTACAGAAAAACGGAGATTTTTTTTTTTTCGTGACACTGCATCAAAGCGGGAATTTGTACTCTTAGGCAAGTTGGCAAAGAAATGGTTCACTGACTTCCCGTAATTTCTCCTAGCCTCGGTACGTAGATTGAAACACGTTTGTCAGATGTTCCTAGAAGCGTGATTATTACAAGGTAACTGGGTTGTAAGTTTCATCTGAAGATTCACTTATTGCTTACGTGGGAACGTCTGTACTTATGCGGTAACTGAGCAGATAAAGCTTTTTAATGTGTTTTGCTAACCGTGCATCCTGGTATGACTCTGGCTAAATGATCAACTTGATGCACAATTACGTTACATAATACGTTTTTTATTATAATCCTCTGCATGTTTCGAGCAACTATGTGCTCATCATCAGGAGGTAAAATTGTATTAATACATCATCCGGTATAGTATTCTCTATAAGGGGTTGGGAAGGAACTTCTCAACTGGGGGGCAAATGGCTGCCCGATATTTTTTGTACCAAAGAGTAGCAATAATTTTGGTTACTGCGTTGAAGATGGGCAACTAAAAAAATTATAAATATTTTCTAAATTATTATTTGGGTGCTGGAGAGACAGAAAAAATAAACGTTTTGCGGGACGCAGAATACAGGCGTCCTAATGCCCGTGGTCTTTCATGTTTTGCTGACCGTGCATTCTGGTACGACTGTGGGCAAATGACCAACTTGATGTTCAATTATGTTTTATAATAAGTTTATTATTATAATCCTGTACATGTTTCGAGCAACTCTGTGCTCATCATCAGGAGGTCAAATTGTATCAATACAGCATCTGGTATAGTATTCTCTGTAAGTGACCGTCCGGTGTGCAAGTTGAGAATTTCCTTCCCAACCCCTTTACAGAGAATACTATATCAGATGCTGTATGAATACAATTTGACCTTCTGATGATGAGCGCAGAGTTGCTCGAAAAATGTAAATGCTTATAATAATAAACTTATTACGTAACGTAATTGTGTATCAAGTTGGTCATTAACTCAGAGTGAGTAGCTAAAGTTTGTTTGTCCTTACTGACATCAGTAATCAATGGAATGTAAGGGTATTGTGACAGACTTACTGTTGGAAATTACGCATGAAGACATGAGAGGCATTTGATATTTAAAATGGGGTGTGGAGTCTGCGACATATTAGTGCTATCGTTGAAGGTTAAAAGGAGAGCTTAATGTTTGGCATCCTGTACCAGTTACTTTTATAGTCTTGTACTCCAAACATGATGTTATTCATTACTCCGATAAAATTGACCCTATAAGGCCCATTCGTTACTTTATATACCACCAGATTTAATGCTCAAAAATTCTACGTTCTGCCATTGTTTCGTATGGATCTCAGGACAAACAGCGATCATTTCCCTTTTCGGGATTTGCTGGCTGGTTTTTATAAACGAAACGGTATGTGTTTACTGCGCGGTGCGACCTGAATCTCTACCTATAATTCACCTTTTCAAAGACCATGCCATGGATCAGGCAGTTAATCGCTGGCCTTTCACGGCGCAACCTCGGGTTCGATTCCAGATCACTCCATATGAGATGTGTGGCGGGCAAAGTGTTACGGGGACAGATTTTTCTCTGAGTCTTTCGGTTTCCCCGCGTCATTATCATTCCACCAGTGCTCCATACCCATCTTCATCTACATGTTTTCCTTACCAGAAGGACAGAAAGGCGAAACCGGGGAACGTGTCAAAAAGCAGTGTTATTTCGGAAATCGGGAAACGTTGGACGTAAAATAACTTCACTTAGTGTTTAAAGGGTTAGACCGTGGTAGAAATATTGGGGCCGATAAATCGCGGTTGAAATTTCGAGTATTTTGTGTCAGAGGCTAGATGTTATTAGATATTGCGAGTGACCTTAATGTTAGGAAAGTAGTTACAAGCAAAAGAATTGAAGTGGGGAATGAATGTAAGCAAGTGAAATGATGTGAAATGTAGTGATGTGGAGTGAACTGACGTAATTTATGTGAAGTGATTTCGTATTGAAGTCAATTGACGTGGTCAAGAAAGAGTAGAGCTATACCTTTACTCCCTTATGGGCCGTACGGCCTGTACAGAGCCTCAGTGCCTGTAAAAGGGTGCACTTTACCTTAACTTTTTACGTTAGGCTGTAATGAAGTGCCAAATGACATCCTTATCAGCGAGTATGGCGAAAGTATCCAGGAACATTAAATCATACAGTAAATGTTTGCCTTCCTAAAACATCCCAGCCTCGTTATCTTCAAAGCATGAAATCGTGTCGGGGTAGCCGGTAAATACAATTAAGGTAAGCATTAACAACCAACTAATTACCCGCATGTGTGTATGAACAGGTACATACAGTTTCACACAGAAAGTTCTGCAGCTTGTCCCTACCGGATCAACACCTAAACCAAATCCTAAATTTAAGCTGACATTTTTTGGAAATGTCTTAAACAAACACCCACGAATACAGTATGTGCTCTTTCACCGGGGTACTGATAAGTCCTTAACCCGACTAGGAAGGAAACAAGCTCGGAAGCATGTGAAGGAGACGCACGATTTCAACAACATCCAGACGCGAGCTGTCATCAAGTTTTTTTTTTTCCTGCAAGGCAAGACGCCGAAGGAAAATCACACCATTCTGACAGAAACATTAGTTTTTTTTCCCTCCTCGTCGGGCTAGGGACTTAGCAGCACCCCTGTATTGCACAGAACAACCAGATTTTGATAATATTGAAAGAAAAAGTAATTTCTTTAATTAACTCTGGGTTAATAGAATTCATCCCGTTGTGTGGAATCATTAAGTCTATTATAAATAGCATATAAATTTCCGTCAACACAACTTTAATTGTAGGTTTAAAATTACAACATGTTTCGACCCTTGGGGGTCTTCATCAGGTCGAGCTTAAGAACCTATTATTTCCATCACTTTTTTTGTCATAATATGACAAAAAAAGTGATGGGAATAATAGGTTCTTAAGCTCGACCTGATGATGACCCCCAAGGGTCGAAACATGTTGTAATTTTAAACCTACAATTAAAGTGTTGACGGAAATTTATATGCTATTTATAATAGACTTAATAACTCTGGGTTGCTAATTACAAGTCTGAAAGCAAAAACTTTTATTCACGACGGAGTTTTTAAGGAAACTGTGATGTAACTTTGAATAAAAATGTAATAACAATTTATAGTGCCAACGTAATAAACTTTTTTCACGTATATGTTTAGAAAGTTGACATAATCTGGTTAATTTTGGCAGCTCTGAGAGGGTTGGGTCTGTGTACCTGGTGAAAACATAAGAATACCCTTTTCATTAGCGTCTAATTTATTCTCGTTGAAATAACGTCACGATATCCAATTCCATAGTGGATGGTGCATGCAAGCGTACGTCTCGAATAAAAATGTACGAATGACGTATGTTGCAAGTCATCTGCAGTCATCTGTTGTGACTTGAAACCTGGATATCAGAAACTTACTTACTCACTCCTTGGAGCAGAATCCTTCTTGAGAAGCTAACTGGTTTGCAGCTAGTCAAAAAATTTCCCTGCATTTTATGGAACCTGCAGGTTCATTACCGCATTCACAAGTGGTCGCCACCTATCCCTGTCCTGAGCCAGATCGATCCAGTCCATACACTCACATCCCACTTCCTGAAGATCCAGCTTAATATTGTTCTCCAATCTACGCCTGGGTCTCCCAAGTGGCCTCTTTCGCTCACGTTTCCCCACCGAAACCCTGTACACAACTTTCCTCTCCCCAATACTTGCTACATGCCCTGCCTTGTTGATTTTATCAACCGCATAATATTGGATGAGGAATAGAGATCATTAAGCTCTTCATTATGTAGTCTTCTCCATTCTCTTATTACCTGGTTATCAGAAAACAAATGTCAAAATTTGTAATACTGTTTGCTTTGCGCCTTTTATAGGATCATTATTTTATTTGGCAACTGTCGGATGTCACTTCCTGCCGGATCATTTATCGTAAGAGCTTACCACGCATTGCCGTCCTCCCACACGCGCTACAAAATAACAGCGGGAATTGAAGAATGGGTCCGCGACTCGAGACAGTTTTTGGGACAAAGTCCACATATTTGGCGATACATTGTGCGGGGCCCAGTGCACCATAAATTTGAGATCACAACGTATGCGATATCTTAGCGGCCAGAAGGCGGAGATAATCGAAGGAAATTGAAAGACAACAGCATTTTGCTACTGCATCAGAGATCTATGTGATACCATTCTTTCTTTTTTTTGAGTTGCACGATTCCGTTGTGTGTTTGAACTATAAGGTGAGGTAAATTCAGTCAAAATCACAACTATAAATATATGGCTAAATGATGGTGTTTATTAGCAATGGAAAACTAAATCTGATGTTTATTGGAACGTGCATCATTGTGATAGTTGAAGAATAAAAGACCAGCTTGATTTCACTTGCAATTTTATTTCACTTCTGATGTGCTCAACATGTTTCGGACATTAATATATCCATCATCAGGAGCTTTCGACTGTTCTGTTGAATTACCACATTGGTCATATTATTCTTGGTTCGATGTGTGATGAAGATTCGGTGTGGTTGGGTTGGAGTGGTATCCGTGTTACAGGCTTCATCCTGCAACACGGAGCTCACCGTATTCTTCACGTTAGCAAGATAAGGGTTAATTTCCTTCATTATTTTAGTCGGCAAAATTAACGGGCAGATACGTTAGAGACTTGGGCGTAGATCGAAAGTGTCCTTTAAAACGGAGGTGTGGAGTGAATTAATCTGGAATGAGATAATGAGTCGAAGGCTGTTGTGAGCACGACAGTAAATCTCCGGAGGAGTCCAAGAGATAAATCAACACTTAGAATTAAGCCGTACGAGTGTGAGTTCGTCACACCGATGCTGATGAAAGTGACGTCTTCCGGAATGTGACACCGTTTCGTTTACTGAAGAGTTACCAACGTTTCGGAGACAAAATCTGTCGCCATCTTCATGTGTCATACAGTCCAACAGTGCTGGTTGTATAATTCTTGAAAATGAGGACAACAAGCTGTCTCGAAACGTTTGGAAAATGTTACCAGTAGACACGGCGTTATATCTCTGAGGACTAGGATTTCAGGCTCTTGGAAATTGTAGAATACACGTATTTGATTCAAGGAATGGTTTGGCCTAACTTATTAGGCGTGCGGTCCGCTGACTGTCGTGTTTTTCTGCTTCATTTCAGTGCTTCCTGCTGTTTCTCAAGTTTATATGTCTTACATGTGGATACACGGGGGTCGACTCAGCCTTTAACAGAAATGAGTACCAGGAGTATTTCCTGGGGGGTAAAGGCGGCCGGTGCCTAAGGCTGACAACCTACCACCATCCTGTGCCGTTGTCACGAAATCTATGAAACTTAACCCTTTAAATGCCGAGTTAAATCCCATTTGCCATCTACTGGCATTATTAGGGGCTCACTATATTTTCCACGTTAGCAGGATAAGGGTTAATTTCGTGCAACATAATTTGCTTCTTATCATTATTAAATACCAACAATTCATACTTTGTATGTGCAAATTGTTGGTTTTTAGACGAGTTCGCAGAATTGCCAAAGGGGACTATTATTTTCATTATGTTCCTCTGCCTGTCTGTCTGTCTGTCTGTCCCTCCCGCCCTTCCTCCTTCCGCAAGGAACCACTCGGTTAACATTCGAGGGAATTTCGAAAATCTGTCGAGAAAATTCAAGTTTCATTAACCTTTTGGGGCCGGAATTATTTTTTTTTATTTTAGCACACCCTGTATATAAAATGTGAATAAAAAGGAACCAAATACGTTAGAATTATGAAACAAACTGCATTTTGAAGAGAAAAAAAACGGAGAGTATATACCGTGTTTAAAATAGTCAGTACCTATATTTGTTGAATAAATATATAAAATGCAGCGTTTAGAGGCTAGCGGTGCGGTATGACCACTATAGGGGTCGTTAGGCGTCAAAGGGTTAATTTCCTGGAACCCTCTGTGCCTATCCAGGCCTGTAATGGGACTGCTTTACCTTTAAATGTGGATACCAGGGTGTTCGGTGTAACACGTTATTGCTAGCTTCATTTTTTGAGGAATTTAATCCTTTGACGCCTAACGACTCCTATAGTGGTCGCACCGCACCGCTAACCTCTAAACGTTGCATTTTATATATTTATTCAACAAATATAAGTACTGAATATTTTAAACACGGTATATACTCTCCGTTTTTTTTCTCTCTCTTCAAAATGCAGTTTGTTTCATGATTCTAACATATTTGGTTCCTGTTTTATTCACATTTTATATACAGAATGTGCTAAAATTTAAAAAATAATTCCGGCGCCAAAAGATTAATAATGGTGGGTTGGAACTAGGGGTAGAACACGGTATGCTAGTAGGAACTCTGAACAGACACCGACTTCCATATCTCCTCTTCCTTGAAACACGTCAGTGTTGCTCTCAATTTGCCGAATGCACGTGGTGACACCTTGTCTTCTGGGTACATCCGGAAAGCCGTCCCCGCTCGCCACTTGCAACCTTAGCTCCACTCAACACCGGCTACCCTACAGCGTCGAGGCATCGACATTGTCGGCCCTAAGTTAGCTGATAATGGCGAGCTGTTTATTTTGGCACCATGCAGTCACTTGAGCCGACAAAGACATGTCTGAAGTCACGCACTGTCGTAATTGAAGGCGAAAGTAGTTCAGCCAAACGTGACCGACCAATGGCAGGGGCCAAGAAAACAGCAATTTGTGTCTTAACACCATTCGAGAAACTGCATGAGGTTTCCGTGGTTTTCAATAAAATGGTTTATTAAGTCTTAACACAACAAAAACACATTAGTTCCTTGGCTACATGTTTCTGTTTCTACAAAACCATCTTCAGGCCAATGATAACCACACGGCTGTACATTCAGTGTATACATACATTATGGGATCCCATAGTGTTCACATAAAAGCATACTAATCATCTAAAAATTTGTTTAATATTCCAGAATTAAATATTAATACTGCATGAGGTTTCCGTGGTTTTCCACATTTATTTCTGAAATTCCAAGACAAACATGTATTGGATCGAAGTTTTTTCCTCCCTAAAATAACTGCTATATGGTGGTCAAAGGCAAGACCAGACACATCACCAGTTACTGTTTAAAACATACACTTTTTCATTCCCAGTTATCATTGTCGGGAGATGTGAAGGTTTTGTACATCTGTTGGTAGCATCGTTTTGTTCTTCTTGGTTTAATCTTCACAGAAAACTTCCCAATTTTGTGTTCGAAATTTAAGTGCAAGAATAAAGCACACTACACAACTGTGTATTATAAAAACATAAATCGATTTCGTATGAAGTTGCTACATTTTTGAACACTTAAGGGTCATCACCAACATTAGTGTTGAGGAGAATATTTGGCCCGAGGAGGGACGAGGTAACGGGGGAATGGAGGACATTGCATAACGAGGAGCTGATTGATTTGTACTCCTCACCCAATATTGTGCGGGTGATAAAATCGAGAAGAATGATATGGGCTGGGCATGTGGAGCGTATGGATGAGGAGAGGGGGTGTATAGGGTCTTGGTGGGGAAACAGGAGGGAAAGAGACCACTGGGGAGACCTAGGCGTAGATGGGCGGATAATATTAGGATGGATCTCCAGGAGGTGGGATGTGGTTATATGGACTGGATTGGGCTAGCCCAGGATAGAGACAGTTGGCGGACGCTTGTGAGTGCGGTAATGAACCTTCGGGTTCCGTGAAATGCGGGGAAATTGTTGACTAGCTGCAAACCAGTTAGCTTCTCAAGAAGGACTCTGCACCATGGAGTAAGTAAGTAAGGGTCATCACCAGGCAGGAATGTATGGAAAAGTGAGCGGTAAACATTTTAAGTTAAAATTTTCACCACATTCCTTTCACAAAATCTTTCCCGGTGATGACCCTTAAGGGTCGAAACATGTAGCAGTTTTTTTTTTGTAAATGCAAATTGTGTTTTTATATAATAAAATTAATTATATACGTCAGCACTATCTATTTATACATAGGACTACATGTTTCGACCAATCATTCGGTCATCTTCAGGCCTACATAGACTAAGTCATTGGTGCTGTGTGCATATTGGGATCCCAATATGTTTATAAACATACTGGCATCCCAATGTGCACACAACACCAATGACTTAGTCTGCTATGTAGGCCTGAAGATGACCGACTGATAGGTCGAAACATGTAGCCTTATATATAAATAAATAGATAGTGCTGACGTATATAATTAATTTTATTATACATTCATTCTAGCACTTCCTGTTGCCTTTTTTCAAAATTGTGCTTTTGTGATAAATATTTGTGTTGAATGACATATTTTGGCCCTTCTTGCTTTAACATGCTTACTTCGACCATGAAAATGAATGTTGTGTTTCCTTCGATAGCCTCTGCGTCCATTTAAACCAGAGAACGTCACTAGAATCTCGAGTATTTGTTATCAGGGTTTTTTTTTGTTTCTTTTGGCGTAACGTCTCTCAGTGGCCCATGGCCTCCTCATTCCCGAAGTTTCTAGATCACACACAACGACGCACCACAGTCGGTAGTACTCCTCTGGACGAGTGATCAGCTCGTCGTAGAGACCACTATCTGACAACACACAACACTCACAACAGACAGACAACCATGCCTCCGGTGGTATTCGGATCCACAGTCTCAGTAGGCAAGCGGCCGCAGACCTACGCCTTAGACCGCGCGGGCACTGGGACCGGCTGTTATCAAGGGCAGGTGGATTTAAAAGTTGCCATATCCACCGCTTGTCCTGTGTCCCAGTAATTATAACTCTGTCATTTCTCTGTCGTGAAGACAATTAAATAACTAGAAGGACAGTTGTGTCGTCACACACCTTGCTATCTCTCATGAGCTGTGCCAGGAATAGGAAACTCATCATTTGTGTCAACTGATCTGGATTATCCTTTGAAACAAGTGCCCACGTCCGTACATCAACTACATCTTACGCATTAACCATTTGGTCCTGGAGCTGGGTATTTACAGTTTAGCACACCTTTTATGTTAAATGTTAATATTTTATGAACCAAGAAGGGTAACATTAGGAAATACACGACATTTTGTGGAGGAATAAACGAAGATGGTGACAGAAAGTCTAAAAAAAATAATTAAATACATTTATTGACTAAATATATACAAAGCGTACTCCGGGGAGTAGCGGTACGTCTGTCCTATATATAGGATGCATGGTGCTTGAAGGTTAAGGGACAGTAGCATTTGACATTCAAAGGACCGTGCTTCGTGATATATTCTTATAATAAAACCAACGAGCTGCACTAATATCTCAAATTTATTTTTGGAATAGAACTCTACATGTTTCGGACAGTTTCCCTGTCCATCATCAGGAGTCTAACACTGTACACACAGCGCTAGCGGGATCAGGATCGCGCTAGCAAGCAGTCAGCATAACCTGCATGACATATACAGGGGTGCTGATAAGTCCTTAGCCCGACCAGGAAGGATAAAACTAATGTTTCTGTCAGAATGGCGTGAATTTCCTTCGGCGCCTTGTTTTGCAGGAAAAGAAACTTGATGACAGTTGGCGTCTCGATGTTGTTGAAATCGCGCACGTCCCTGACATGTTTTCGAGCTAGTTTCCTTCCCGGTCGGGCTAAGGACTTATCAGCACCCCGGGTACCTATTGCTGTGTGTACAGTGCTAGACACCTGATGATGGACAGAGAAACTGTCCGAAACATGTAGAGTTCTATTCCAAAAATAAATTTGAGAAATTAGTGCGTCTAGTTGGTTTTATTATAAGACCAGGACAGTAACATGTTTGGTTGAACCATTCAGCATTGTCTGTTTGAAGAAATTTTGTGTAGACATTCACAGCACATGACGGTGTTTTGTGTTATTCGCTTCCTGTACTTAATGCAACAGAATTCCATATTGACACTTCATAATTTCGTCATCTTCTGTGATGTGATTACATCTTTTATGTTAGTAACGATACAGTGTTGAAGTGTTAAAGTCGGTTGGCTTCAAATGAGCAATGGAAGGGTGGGAATTGTCAGTCGATTGTCAAATATATGAAGGGAAGAAAGAGACGTAGGATGCAGGACATTGCATTACATTTTGAAGCCCACTCTTTACTGTATGAACTATCAGATTTACACATTCAGTAAGAAGGGAAATGGAAGTATAAACTTAACATTCAGGCGCGTTCGCTTAACCACTTTTGACATGGAAGTACTTTAAGTATTATATATTCTGATTGTATGTCTGCAGCCTTAGTCATCCAGCATGAAATGTGCGTGTGACGTATTGTCGTCTGTGGCCTTTGACAAGTCTGGCTGTACCATATTTTTCTACATTATCTCATATAAGGCTCCATTTTCGAAAGAAAGAAAAAAATTATTGAACAGATAATTTATGCCTTCATTTTCTCTACAAATTTTATCTGAAATATTCTTTATTCTAAGAGGAAATGAGCGAAATGCTATCATAAATATACTTTGGTTTTCATGCAAATTAGCCGTTATTCTTTTAATATTTTAATTAAACTTCAGTAATTTTCGACAGTTAAAACGCTTTATTATCCAACAGATGCACAAATATGTAATTCGTAGGTACAATTAGAATTATCATAAAATATATTTAGAAATATTTAAAACTTCTCCAACATGTTTGGGATCACAAGGGATCCATCATCAGGGAGTCTGGATCCCTTGTGATCCGAAAAATGTTGGAGCAATTTTAAATATTTTTAAATATTTTATAATAACTCTAATTGTATCTACGAATTATATACTTGTGCATCTGTTGAATAATAAAGTGTTTTAATCGTCATTGATGCACGGTACAGACATGAAGATTTTCTCGACAGATCTTCGAAAAATCCTCAAATATCAAATTTCATGAAAATCTGTCCAGTGGGAGACGACATGTTCCATGAGAACAGACAGGCGGATGTACGGACGGACAGATAGAATCAAGTGCCGAGTTTAAGCAGTTACAGGGCCATACCTCTAATTTTCCTACTTGTCTGATGACGTGGACGCAGATAACTGTACGTGTTTACCTTGAGACCCCAGTGGCGGGCTTTTTGAATACACTTCACTACCAGCAAAATGTACCCTTATTGGAGAACATTGCCAGAAACCATCCGCATTTCTATCATCAATACTATAACAAATGCTTTACGAATTATCAAACATGTTCCCTGCAGCGAAGTGCAATAACGTGAAGTGAAGTGAAGTCAACGAAGCAAAATGAAGTGGAATGAGGTAAAGTGAAGTGCAGTATAGGGAAGTGGAGGGGGAACGAGGCTTTATGGAAAAGGTTTATAGGAGTAGTAAGTGATGAGAAGTGAAAGACTGGGGTGAAAGCGTGAGTGAATTAATGGTTGTAAAAAAAAACAATCACAAGAAACTATACATAGTACTCTCTTGCTTGGGTGTTTTTACCTTTTGTACATGTTGTAAAATTGTAATTTGTCTCGTGTGTTTTGTTGCTAGTTTTAAGTTGTCTTTTGTGTAATTGTTGTTGGTTGACCGTGTGTATTGTTGTAGTTGTCTTTTGTGTGTT
>Ga0123355_10015522_pt1 | contig 11974 bp, 5 predicted proteins | sample TergutEmb28metaG_3_FD_89872 | JGI IMG/M metagenome (GOLD analysis project Ga0123355, IMG submission 89872) | Embiratermes neotenicus P1 segment gut microbial communities from Petit-Saut dam, French Guiana - Emb289 P1 | ecosystem: Host-associated > Arthropoda: Insects > Digestive system > Gut ... | reverse complement strand
TAATAATAATAATAATAATAATAATAATAATATCATTCTGTAATATAGGCCTATGTCCACACTGTGAAGAATGAAGAGTTCGACCCCAGTGGATTAAATGGTATGACCATCTGAGAATGGTCCAGGATGCAAAGATCCGAATACGTATAAATGTTACGTTATGGGTATATTGCCAGTCTTGTTCCAGGTTCGATCCGTGATACAAGCAGGAACTTTTAAGTGCGCGAATGTGTGCGTCGTTGATCTTGAATTGAATTTATACTGTCTGATACGAACTCCCCTTGCTAGTAATACAGTCACTTCTGCTATAACGCGATAACGTACTTGTGAGACCTCATGTTATAGAAAATCGTGTAAAAAAATAGGGTCAGATCAGAAAAAGTGTGATCCGTCTTCCATCCTTTTATCTTCACCCTGGTCACTGAAGTCGCGTAATAGCAACCACGTGTATCTGAAAGTTCGCGTTATACAAACAGCGTTCGACTTTCCATCAATCATATTATAGCCAGTTCGCATTAACGAAACGCGTTTTATAGCAGAACTGACTGTGTTATTAATGTGACTTGTAATGCAAAACAATTTTTTAAGTTTTATGGAATGTATTAGTGTTGCCGCGAACACATCTTTCTAGTGTGATGACACAACAGAGAGAGAGAGTGTTCGCTACGCAGTTCATGTCTGTCCCGCGTTGAATTTACGCTATCCCAAAAATTCGAACTTAATCCTACGTTGTGATTGGCCGGTTTTACTGCTGTTCTTCTTACCCTGAGATTTAGATTAGTAGTTGGGTTCGAGCCCTTCCGGGTCCGATGCACCTAGGCCTTAAAACAGGCCCTTTGTGCCCCATAATCTGATACTAGTTTAGAGGAGCCCTGCTCCTTTTCTAAAGTTCCAGATGGCCCCCAGACTTAGATTCTTAATTTCCTCACGTTCCAAAAAGAAGGAGCCCAGATTTGTTTGTCTGAGTGAAGCCAATGCTTCACACTCACACAGAATGTGGCTTGAGGTTTCTTCCTCTGTTTCACACTTCCTGCTTGTGGGGTTATTTTTTATCCTGAGGCTTGCTGGTCTATCAGAAGTACTACATTTACGAATTTCATTGATCGTTTATTTTAAAGTTTTCTGTTCCGTTCATTCTGTATGACATCAGACACCTGATGTGTGATGTCAGTGATCGTGTCCGACTTGCTGATACCCATGGTGTCGGGTCTGTAGATCTTACCTTGGAAAGGAACGTTTGGTGGTGTAGCTACAATACACCACCCACTGTCTTATTTACGATCACTTGCGACTTTCAAAGAGTCAAATTTTGGTTTCCTGTAACATCGGAACACCGTGCTTTTGCCGGACATTAATAACAGACGCCTCCATTTTCTTTGTATGTCGGGCCCGAAGCTAAAATTTGTACCATAATTCACCCTTGGATATTAACACCGCTTTTCTAAATAACACGTGTGCAAGCAATGGAACAGGTGGTACAAGAGTTTGCTCGGTTAAGGTTTCATATTCTACTACACGTCCGGGAATTTAACCAAGGAATGTTCTGCTACGCAGTGTCGACTTATAAACAGTAAGGTATTCAAATTCTCCAGTAACAGTAGTGACATACTGTAATATATGTAAAAACTGTGAACAACAACAGAAAGCATGACTACTGAGGATTGAGTGACATGATCGTCTGAAAAGAGTTGAAGATGCAAATATCAGACCGCACCTCAGTATTACGTTATACGTTACATTTCCTGTTCTGTTAATGTTTATTATGCCTATTTTGCGGGTACTCTTGTTCAATTTTATGATAAAAACGAAACTTAAAGTGTGAATTACTTTGTATTTGCTTTCTTGAGGTTTTATCATACGAGCATTTATGTAATATTTTAAGAACGTTGTGAGGTGTTTATTTATGGGGACTTGCTTTATCATACTAATGAAGTTTGTAAAAAAAATTGTTAAAAATAAAAACCCTAACCCAGGTTGCGAATTGCATTTTTTATAAAGTTGACATATTATCAGTAGGTTTTATTGTGTGTGTGTGTTTAGTTATACATTCCAAATTTTATACACAGGACTTACGTTTCTCATGCAGACCAAATTTTGCCGAAATTGTCCGCGAGGCGAAAAAGGTTGGACAGACCTTGGTTGGGCTCGGTGAGCCTTAGAACTGGTCTGGATGTGATGGCGGAGATAGCATTTCCTACCGCCTCCTTGAATCGAACCCCAGTCTTCCAACTCTTCTAGAGTCACTGAAGTAGCCAAAGGGCCTTGTCTCAGTAGTTAGGAATAAAAGGAATTGTTTCAGTTCTGACTAAGCCTACAGACACCCGTTTCTATAAATCGTTTTCTTTAGTTGTCCACAGAACAAGTCCCCCTCAGCCCTACCAGAAATGACACCCCATTTGTCTTTTATCCACTCATTTGGCAGAATTGTCTTTACTTATTCATCCAGAATAAGGAAACGTGATTCTAGAGGTGGTACAAAGGGTCTCATTTCCGCGAGTGGCTCGTAAGATGTCTGTTCCGAAGGACATGTGAATGAAGATGCACGGTAAAGTTACTTCTCGCTGTGTTTCTTGCGCTTGATTTTTTATCGGCGTCATCGAGTTTCGAAACTTGTTTGATAGCCCTCACAAATTTATCTCTGGGAGGAGATAGTCTTTTTCCCGTTGGCTGTGCTGTAGACCGCTTGTGAAAAGTTGAGATTTGCGATACCATCCCGAGACCGTGTGAAGAACTGCCATGAGAGGTGAGTTGACGCTCCTGGAGTCGTAGTCCCCTCTTGTCTACTGTTTTTCAGAGCCCTGAAGTGCTATATATAGACTTTGAAGAATATACGTTTGTTAAAGTTATTCTGGTGTGACGGGTTTGTGATATCTCAGTAAGTACAGTGGCAGTCAGTGTAAATGCGGGATGAACATCTTTCAACTCTTGGTAGTTTCCCTACGATATTTGTGCTGCAAGATAGCAGTAACAAACAGGAGGTGGTGTTGGTGCTGAATATGTGGCAGTTTTGTTATTGCATCAATTTACTGTCATGATCTGCCCGTCTGTTTCTGTGTTGCTGCAAATGTATCCGTGAGCTGATACTATTGTTTGTTTAATTTAGGCACTAGAAGTCCGGATGGAAGGTATGCCGGATCTTGCTGAGAAAGCTAGGTGTGAGGTTATCCATAATCACGCTAATGTGAGTATGCAGGACATGGACTGTCATATATTGAAACAATGGTGTGATCATTCTTAATGTTAATTGCATGATGCATGAACGTAAAAAAAACTTAATGGCAATTTCTTTGTAATTTTGACAAAATAGTCACAGAATAATATTTATATGTAAGTCAGTTTTGCTATAACGCGATAGTTGCTGTCTTGTAAGACGTGGCGTTACAGAAAACCGAGTAAAAAATAAGGTCAGGTCAGGAAAAATTTGGTCCGTCTTCCAACCGTATATCTTCACGCTGGTCGTTGAAATCGTGTAATAGCGAACACGCGTATCCAAAAGTCCGCTCTACAAACAGCTTTCACCTGTTCGTCAATGGCGTTGTAGCCAATTCGTCGTTAACAGCAGAACTGACTGCGCTGCATTGTGTACGACAGCAGTCCAGAAGGTTGTTGAGTCATTAAGAAATGGATCCTAAGCCATTCTTTAACCATTTATTTGCATGATTCATGCGTAAGTGTATTTCAGATGCAGTTCCATCAGTGCTAATTCTTTGATTCTGGGTATGCTGATCAGAGTGCTCCATTATTCAATATACAGTACATTACATTCAATGGACACCCAGAATTTGCATAGTCAGTAACATTAGCCTACCGTCCTTAGAGAATCTTGCCTTCTGTGAAATTTTAAGTTCTTGCCAGTGGTGTTGCCGAAGATGCAAGTCTTCTGGGATGTTATGCTTTGTTTACTGGTAAAAATTGTGACATTCCGCAGTAACGCTGTGTCTTCGTCTTCAGAATATGGTCCTTTGAAACGCTGCTAGTAACTATCTACCTTCGACACAACATGAACACCCCAGTAGTCTTGAATCTGCAAACTTTCCGCCCCTTATACACTTCCCTATGGCTGTTACTGCAACACTTATCTGCCATTCTTCTGTAAATGTTACCAGGTTTTACACTGTTTTACCGCAAAAAGTGGCTGACAGATCATGGTATTTTCTTTTCTTCTCTCTCTCTCTCTTTTATTTTGTGCAGCCATGTTAACATTCTAGAATAGATGTACGAAAAGTTAGTTCATAGTATTTATGTCTAACATAACTATCAGTGTTAACACCATCACTTCCAAGGAGAACTAAAATAGTTTTACTCTTTTACTGTACCTTTAACTTTCATTACAGGGTGTTGTTTTTATTGGTGGTGGTGGTCGTAGTAGTGGTGGTGGTGGTGGTGGTAGTAGTAGTAGTAGTAGTAGTAGTAGTAGTAGTAGTAGTAGTAGTAGTAATAGTAGTAGTAATAGTAGTATCAGTATTTATTGGACTTGTTAATTTGATTGTGATTGTTGAACTCAACTGATGTTTTGTTGTTTTTGATTCTGTTTTAATTCTCTTTTGCAGGACATGTTGGAGGCCATAAAGCACTCCATTGTCATGCTTCAGATAGCTAAGGTGAGTTCTTTATTTCTGCGTGCATCATTACATGGACACTTTGCACATGTATTAGTTTTATGGTACAAGATTTGATCTGCATACATTCTGTGACTTCGCCATTAGAGTGACAGAAGTCAGATGTGGAGACCCACAGTTCCCTCCTTGGAGCAGAGTGATGCTTTAAATTTCCCCCTTCCCCTCCCCGTGTTTATGGATTTTTTTAAGTTTCATATTTTTGACCCATCCTGGCATGAGCCTTCAGTGCCTTCTTTCTTAGAGAATTGCTCACTAACATCTCTGTATGTATTTTCAACTCGGTGTGTGTGTGTGTGTGTGTGTGTGTGTGTGTGTGTGTGTGTGTGTACAGTGTGTAGAGTACAGATATGTAAGATTCGCAATGTTTGTTCCGTCTTCGGAGCAAACATTTGACAAACAGAGAGGCTGTCTTTGCAAGTGATGTCATATGCGAAAGACTGCAGCGTCATGCCACTTGCTCAGCGTCAGCTCGACCTGGCTGTACACTACACCCATGTCGTCATAAAACGCGCTGTCAGAGGCCTCTTCATCTTACTGTTAGTAAAAACTACTTGATCCTCACCGTTCGAATAGAAATGGTTACCAGATTTAAACCATACCAGCTTGAACGGCTTGCTAATGTGTCAGAATTGGTCATGGGAGCAGTGGGATATCAGTGGAAAACCGTTGCATTTAAATCGGTTTAAATTCTATTATTGCAGGTAGGATTCTGATTCAGGGACCTAGGAGGGACGAGGTAACGGGGGAATGGAGGAGACTGCATAACGAGGAAATAAATGATTTGTACTCCTCACCCAATATTGTGCGGGTGAAAAAATAGAGAAGAATGAGATGGGCTGGGCATGTGGCGCGTATGGGTGAGGAGAGGGGGGTGTATAGGGTCTTGGTGGGGAAACCGGAGGGAAAGAGACCACTGGGGAGACCTAGGCGCAGATGGGTGGATAATATTAGGATGGATCTCCAGGAGGTGGGATGTGGGTATATGGACTGGATTTGACTGGCCCAGGATAGGGACAGGTGGCGGACGCTTGTGAGTGCGGTAATGAACCTTTGGGTTCCGTGAAATGCTGGGAATTTCTTGACTAGCTGCAAACCAGTTAGCTTCTCAAGAAGGACTCTGCGCCATGGAGTAAGTAAGTAAGGATTCTGATTCAGGATGTCTGTGTTACAATGAAAGTGAAATCGTAAACAATTTAAAGAGAAGCGCTGACTTTATAACAGTGCATAAGCATTTTGCCCACATAGTTGTGAAATATCGACACTTTCAACAATGTCAAACACTATAATTATGTCTGCTGCCTACAAAGACGCTGAACAGCAATTGAAGAACCACACTAATCGACAGTGGCGTGAAGTTGCTTAGAAACAGCTGGTTTAGTGGTTGAATTTAAGGAATGAATCGGGGAATGTGATGCCTATTAGTGTGTGGCGACAAAATTACGGGGTTTTCAAAATATGACGCGCCACCATGTTTCCAAAAACAAGCCGGCCTCGACGATGCCTACGCTAACGCAAAGTAATGACATCTCTGTCCTACGCGCATTTTCCTTGCTGAAAGTGAGACGTGCAACAGTTTTACTGGCTGTAAGCGAACTACAGGAGAATTGTCCTATCTCGATTAAAGACATGGTGTCACTCTTATGTATAATAATTCTCGGGAAGTGCGTATGAAATGAAATGAAAATATTTTGTTTCTTGCTCTTGGTATTTATTTCCACAGTTTTAACCTTGCGTTTATAACTGTATGTTCATGAATGATGGTTGAAAAGGACCTCCTCATCCCTACGGAAGGTCGTACGTGAAACAATATTCTGAGGAATTGTGACCAAATGGCAGTCCTCAAAATGCAGCAAAAGGTAACTCTGAGTAGCTTCCAGCCGGTCTTCTTGACAGGTTTTACGCCTCAGTGTGCAACTCTGTTCGAAGATTTCCAAAAGTGTCACGCGGGATCCGTTACATCGCGATTGGCGTTGCCCTTGTTATGTGGAATGGCTAACATTATTCTTGGAGTGTACTTCAAACGTTCTCTGTGCTGTAGTTATAATGAATGTGTGAGGCAAAAATGGTTTGTTTCTTTGTTTGTTTGAAGTCGGCCAGGAGTCGGGGGGCAATTTACGATTATTTTAGTACAAGGAAAGGGAGCCGGGATAACGTATTCTGGACTAGGTTGTAGGTTGGACGATTGAGGAATCGTGGTTGGATTCGTAGCAGAGGCAAGAGATTTTATTCCTTCACCAGTGTCCGAACCGGCTGTGGGGCCCCGCCAGCCTCCTATCCGACGAGTACTAGGGACTCCTTGCTCGGGGCTAAAGATGTCGGGGTGTGAAGGTGACCAAACCCATCTGGTGCCGGGATTAATGATGACTGAAGGCACATCTCCACTTCGCTATACCCTTCATGGCGTCCACGGAGACATATTTACCTTCAAATTTAATTTATTCACTTACGAAAAAGGTAAAAGCATTCATTTAGTTTTCTCTTGCAGCGAAATCCAAAAAAAGACACTTCAAACCAAACCATGGTCCCTTACTATAACCTCCTTCCACGTGCAGTGTTAATTGTCGTCCTGCCATCTCACATTTTTTTGTTCTGTCTGACTTCATGCGGCATTGCTTTTGTGAGAAGTTAATATTCTGTCAGCTGTGATTAAGACATGGCCTGTCATTTATGTATCACTAAGGTTTATTACGACATTGCTAAGATTCATCATGTAGACCCTGCCTTAAGCTAAATAAATCCAAATCACATCCCCCCCCCACCCAGTGGCGTTTCTTTAAGATGTGTTTTAATATTATCCTTTCATTATCCAAGCTGTCTCTTGACTTTAGGTCTTCCCACTAAAATTAATATGTATATGCCGTGTCAGGGATGCACCCATTTTCCAAAAACCTAGGAGCCACCTCAAAATGTAGGTGGTAGAACGATGACATGAAACAGGTTCCGTAGTGAGGACCAACAAATGTTAGTCGCCAAAGTACAAAATGTATTCATCACGGCGACCCGGCGCCCGGGGTTTCTGCGCCCCTGCATTGTAAATGTGTGTGTAGTATGAGTGTTGCACATGTCGTCTGTCGTTACTCCCTTGGTGTGGTTACGCTAACAATATTTGATGAAGAAGATTACTATTCATGAAGCTGTTCATTATGCAATTTTCTGCAGCCCCCCTTCTACTGTTACTGCTTCTGTCTTGCGCCACCATCTAGGTTCTCCGTCGTTGTATACAGTTAGTTATCAGTGGTAGGACATACCTGTGTTTGTATAATGATACAAGTCAGAATTCTTTTATCCTTGACCCTCAATCTTCGCCTTCAGGAATGTTGGGGGGAGGGGTGTGCTTTTACTGCGGGTTTGTATCGATCAGTGTGCGTTGTGAAAAAGTAGTTGACCCTTGTGGTCTACATTATCTGGCTATAACGTAATCTGTACTGTTGCAGAGTACCGCGCATCCAATGAATGAGATTTACCATACTCCAGACGCTTCTTCAATGCCTGTGGACAATAGCCAAATATCTGGCAAAAATGTCCTGCAACAAGGTAGGTGTTGCCCGCAAGTTTGTAGCATGGTTACTGCACAGTAGTACTGTCACGTGCCGGCGAACTTTATGCATTGTTCCCATGCACTTTGTTGGGTTAATTTTTTTGGAAACAGTCTCTTTGCCGTGACTTGGCTGGTTATGTAGAAGGAAATTTTATTTGTTCATATGATGACTGAGTTAACCGCACCATGGAGCGACTTGTAACACGTCACTAGTAAGTAAAAGGGTTTTTTTTTTCCATTGTCTTAGAAACACATACTTCACACTATACACACACGACGTTTTGAAAACTATTGCTTTTTTTCCCAGGTGAACACATCCGTAGCATTCGAAACGTCGTGTGTATATAATGTGGTCTATGTGTTTTTAAGACGTTGGAGAAAGTGCTGTTACTTACTAGTAATGTGTTTTATAATTAAGTTAGTCACAAACCACATTTCATAGACCTTTCAAGTGACACTTTTACATAATCCCGCCCCAGGATATAATACAATTTATATATGGACATTAAAATAAGTACCCAAGTTGTGTATGAAAAAGATGACCCTCACATGGCATGTCACTTACGTCGTGGCTTCATTACATGTCTAAGCTTTGAATTTCCTGAAAAGCCCCGAATACAAAAATTAGAGTGGTAATATTGAGCTTCTTATGAATAAAATGGTGTTATTTTCCTATTATGTATTGCCATTTTATGCGAGTATTTTCTCAGTTCTTGCATCGATGTAATGTCCTTTACTCGAGAGAATGCAGTTCATATGCGCAGCTTGGATAGAGTCCCTTAACACTCACGAAAAAGGTCGGGGAAAACATACAGATCCTGTCAAAGACATGAATCTCTATCACTGCCTGACCTTCTTTCCACTGGTCGTCATTTGTTACGTGTTTCATTTATAACAAGTCTCAAGCCAATTTTATGCACAGCTCTAACGAAACAAAACACTACAGAAAATAACTGTATTACCTCCACGCGCACAAAACGCGACTGCGTTCCAGCCCAGTGTATTTGTAACTGGAATACATCGGTCACGGGTCACAAAGGACAGTCGGCTTACCCTACCGCAAACCACTGCCAAGGTCAACTGCAGACTCCACAGTCACTCTGTGTACATGCATACACACGCATGCGGATTGTAGTTTTGTTGCCACGAATACATGCGCGCTGTGCTTTGCAATATTCGTATATGCTTATGATGCCAACAGGAGCCCGAATGGCATAGTGAACATGTTGGACGATCCAGGGTTGAAATCCCGGAAGGTCCAAAACATCCAGATAGGTTCTGGTGCTCACCAGCATCCTATTCAGTGCGTACTGGGGATAAAGTGGCGAGTTCATGAGGCTGATCACTCACCTCCATCTAGTGCCGAGATTAAGAATGAGTTGAGATATACATCGACTCCCCCTGTAGTCCATGGCGTGTGCAGGCCAAACTTTACCTAATTTATATCAGTACGGCATTTGAGGTATTTGAACCAAAACATGAAGTTAAGGATGATAAACGTAGTTTGAATTTAGAGAGTTCTAAGTGATCGATACGTTTCGTGTTTTATCTTTTAATGTCACAACGTGCCGCGCGTACGCATATGAAAATTACTCGTAATATTTGTCATTGTGCTATTTAGTGAAGATATGTCAGTTAATGAATTATTATCGTCGCTCGGATCGAAAGGAATGGCCGATCGATAGGTCTCATGTGGAGGTGGTCGCAGCCTGTTGCACGAGCCCGGAGAGTTCGAGGAAAATCACGAAATTGTCCATTCGTGTACACCCTTCCCCGAATGTAAAGCATTTCCCTTTTAGCTAACGCGCTGTATGGAAATCGTTTTTAATTTTGGTCAGTTACAGCTCCATAACGGGAAGTTAATGCAGGTTTGGAATATAGAGGAAGTTCGGGGATTGTGGATGCCTGTTTTGTAAAATTTTGGTAAATCTTGCTCTTGGAAAAATTTTATGCTTTAATTGTAGTAATTCCGTTTGATATGTCAGCTACTGTGCAAGAGCGGCAAATTTAACATTTGTCAAACGACTGAAAGAGTCCACATTTGCCGCACTGGTTTGGCGAAGTTGGCCCTGCATCGCCTTTTCTCTTCCCTATCATCTTTAAACCAATCACTTGTATCTGGCATCCAGATTTATTTATTACAGCGGCTGCAATAAAGACGCAGAAGAAGGCTGCCCGAATTGAGGAAGAGTTCTTAGTTTCATTCTAGAAATTTGGGATTTGGCGATTTTGAACAGACACAAATTACAGCCATATTCCTTATCACAACTCACCAAACCGTCATTCTCAGTGTCACGATGAGCGTGTGGAATGCGAATGTTCCTCAAATGGACAGCATTATACAACGGATGTATTAACAGGGCCCACATTAGCCGCAGGGTCTTCCGTCACCGAGCCTGTTCTACAGGTCACTACAGAAGTCACCTAATGTCTCAGTTGAGTGATTAGCTCTCCGCTATATTCAGGAAGTCATGGGTTCAGTTCTCGATGTGACTGAGATAAAGATAAAGTTACCGCTGTCCTGTAATAATGACATCACGATGAAGACGTCTGGGGAAATGGCTCCACTGATTTATAATTACGGCACGGAATGAAAGAGAGTGGGTGGCTTTACGTTCACCCAGATTACTTCTGGGGAGAGAGTTATTTTTACCAGAGCCGGTCTGTATGCGTTGTCGAAGTGCGAATCCCTGCCATGAATCGAATCCCAATCCGACTGGTCTGAAATAGTGTCTTAAAATAGGCCAAAACCACAAATTCCGATTCGTTATTCAGATTTCCTTCCATACAGCGCTTTCTGTCTGTCTGTCTGTCCGTGTATATTGGTACCTCTGGTGCATACGGGGCCCAAGTGTGGGAATGTCCAATTTCATTCCCCGTGAACTGTTTTAGGCGCGTTCACAAAATTGCGAAAAGCGACTATTAGCTTCGTCATGTATGTCCGTCCGTCCGTTCGCATGAAACAACTCGGCTCCCACTGGACGGATTGTCTTGAAATTTGAATATTTTTCGAAAATCTGTCGAGACAGTTCAAGTTTCACTAAAATATGGTAAGAATAGCGGGTACTTTAGGTGAAGACTCATATTCATTTTTGATATCTCGCTTAGTTCTTCTTAGAAAAAGAAATGTTTCGGACAAACGTTTTAAAGAAAATGAAAGCACACGTTTTGTATTTAAAAACGTTTTTCGAAAATCGTCCCGTTTATGAGATAATGTGGAAAAATATTGTAGAATCGGATAGGCCACAGATGACAATATGGTGCACGCGCATTGCATGCTGAATACCAAAGGCTACACACACTCACTCAGAATATGTAATACTTATTGCTTTTCCACGGCAACAATAGTTACACGAACGCACCTCAATGTTACGTTATGTGCGCATTGGCTGTCTTGTTTCTCTTGCACATAACCTGCTGCTTTACGAACTTTGCCGACTTCGACTCGGAACACAGCGCGGTACATTTTGTTCGAATCGTTGTTACCTATCTGCCACACAGCACGGTGGCGTTCTACAAGACTGTATAAGGCTGTAATCTTTGTCCTGTTCGACTTTGTACAGCCGTTAATAACGTCGTGATAAACCCACGAAGTTACTTTTCGAATGGAAGCATCACGATGTGCTTATAAATGTTATATAATATTAAATAGTGTACGTCAGCTCAACCACTTTATTACTTAAGGCAATTATAAGGGTACATGTTTCGACTATAGATTAGTCATCTTCAGGCCTATTTTTGTCAATTGAGTCACAAGATGCTATGCACACTTAGGGATCCCATCGTGTTTACATCCATGGAATACATCAAATTAGAT
>Ga0123355_10015521_pt1 | contig 11974 bp, 13 predicted proteins | sample TergutEmb28metaG_3_FD_89872 | JGI IMG/M metagenome (GOLD analysis project Ga0123355, IMG submission 89872) | Embiratermes neotenicus P1 segment gut microbial communities from Petit-Saut dam, French Guiana - Emb289 P1 | ecosystem: Host-associated > Arthropoda: Insects > Digestive system > Gut ... | reverse complement strand
GTCATTGCATTAGACTATGCCTTGGTTTCGACATAGACTGATAACCAGCTCATAGTGTCTCCACTATTTTGCGGCAGCAACCCGTATCCCTGTGGTAGCCTCACCTACCGGGAGTATGAAATTCTATCTATTCCAGTGTACACCCGGCAGGAGGGGTTGTCAAGACTTTTGGGCAACAGTATGTATCAAATTATGCAAAAATTTGATATACTTAATACATATCACAATAAATCGGAGTATCTATGAAAATTCTACTCACAGCCTTAAGCGCCAAACATATCCATAAGACCCTGGCCCCTTGGTGTCTCAAGGCGTATTGCGACGCCCATGTACCGGGGTGTCAAGTGGCCGTGCAGGAGCATACGATTAATGACAATATTGGCAATATCGTGACGGAACTCTATGAGAGCCGACCGGATATTGTGGGCTTTTCCTGCTATATCTGGAACATTGACTACGTGGTGAAAGTTGCGACGATGCTGAAGCAATATCTCCCCGGCTGTATTATCGTCCTAGGCGGGCCGGAGGTATCCTTTGAGGCGGACTCTAGCGCCTATCCCTTTGCCGATTACATTGTGCAGGGGGCGGGGGAGGAGACCTTTGCCAATCTGATCCGCAAGATCATGGCGGGAGAGGTATCGTCCGGCGAGATTATCCAATCATGCGATAGGGCGGAGTTTAGTGCCCTGCCGTCGCCGTATACGCCTGCGTATTACAGCTCCTTTGCAGAGGGGCGCATGGTTTCCATCAAAAATCAACTGGTGTACTACGAGAGCTCACGGGGGTGCCCCTTTTCCTGTACCTATTGCCTGACCTCCACATTTTGCGGTGTGCAGGAGCTCCCCTTAGATCGTGTCTTGTCCGATCTGAACGACTTATTGCAGCACGGCGCAACCTGTATCAAGTTCGTTGACCGGACCTTTAACGCCAACAGGGGCCGTGCCCTGGAGATTCTGCGCTATATTCTCGCCCTGGAGACGGACTGTACCTTCCACTTCGAGGTGGCGGCGGATCTATTTGACGACCAACTGCTCCAGGTGATCGCCGCAATGCCGCCCCGGCGGGTACAATTTGAGATCGGAATCCAGTCCGTCAATCCGGAGACCCTGGCGGAGATTAACCGGCCTATGGATATGGGCCGGGCGCTTGGGAATATCCAGGCCCTAGTGGGATTCGGCAACTGTCATGTACATGTGGATCTCATCGCCGGGCTGCCCTTTGAGACCATGGAATCCTTTGGGTCGGGGATCAGTGCGTGTATCAACGTGAGGCCCCACATGCTGCAATTGGGATTTTTGAAGCTCCTGAGAGGGACGGAGATCAGGGAGAATCATCACGCATACGGCTACGTGTTTAACACGTTTTCGCCCTATGAAGTGTTCCGCAGTGATACCATGGAGTTTGCAGACATAATCGCACTCCGGCGGATTGAGGAGATGATTGACAAGTTTTACAACAGCGGCGTATTCGTACACGCTGTCAACTACGCCATAGAACACGTTTTTCAAGGTGCCTATCCATTTTTTGCAGCACTGTCGGATTTTTGCAAGGGAGAGAATCTGCGAATCTCACAGAAACACGCATATACCATGCTGTTCCGCTTCTTGTGCCAGCACATAGATCAAGCCCTGGCGGCCCACTATATCAAGCTGGACGCTTTGGCGTTCCATACAAGCAACGTCCTGCCGGACGGGATCGCCCAGCACCGTGACAAGACGGCGGAGAACGAGTTTAGAAAGAACTCGGTTCCAAAATATAAAAATATAAGAGTGGAATGGTTTGAATATGATGGAAAAACCCGTGTATTTGTGTATGATGTGAGAGATGAAATGACGAAATCATATAAGGTGATTGTTTTGTAGTAGAGATTTCCCGGCTAAAACGCCGTATAAAAAAACAAGAAGTGTCCCTACAACCTCAAGTGTTGTAGGGACATTTTTATGGTCGGAATGTTGTCACAGGATTCTCTCAGCGCGCGCTTGCTCGTTGCCGCAGTATTTGCAGACAGTTGTGCTGCTGAATTTATCTACCTGGATATGCGCGCCGCAGGTTTGACAGCGTTCGCCTGTCACGGTAGTGCGGGCAAGAAATTTGCCTTCCCGCTCGAATTTTTTGAAAAAACAGATGCCGCTGGCATCAAACCTGTAATGCAGTACCCCGAGATCGCCTTTTGAGATGGTGCGATACACACTCTCACTCACATCATCAAACATGAGAAGCCTACCGCAGGCGAGTTCAAAGGAGATCACGACTTTTCCTTTGTCAAGTCCTTTGCGGTCATTGACAAGTGCGCGCGCCTTTAAGGTTGGCATGGCTTTATAGTCTAGAACAATGCCGAACAGTGCGATAGCGAACGCAATTACGCCGCCGAGGAGGAATGTGCGCGTGTTCTCTGCACCTCTAAACAGCATAACGATCCATGTAATAGCACAGATGATGGACACCGGGAAAAACAGAGTGCCAAGAAAAAATCCAAATTTCATAGCGGCGTTGTTTTTTGTAGGTTTTGCAGTTGATTCGTCGTTTGTGCCGCCCAAATGGTCGCCGCAAAATTGACAGATGATTTCAGCGCGGAACTTATCTATCTGGACAGGTGCGCCACAGGTTTTGCAGTGCTTATCTCTCACTCGTGCAAAGATAGCGCTTCGCCCCTCGCGCTCAAATTTTTTAAAGAATGCTTCGTCCTTAAAGAATTGTTCTTTGTTGGTTTCATAGTGGAGGATGCCGACGTCCCCTTCTGCAAACAAGTCATAGTTGATGCGCACCACGCGCACGGTGATGATTTCGCCCTGCTCGGTCTCAAAATCCACTTTGCCCATGGTAATCCCTGTGTTGTGCTCTAGGTTACGCTCTAGGCTCTTTACAAACACGCGCACCCTGCAGACAGAGAACGCACGAAGCCAGATGGCGACGCCCACGACGCCCAGAGCACCTATGCCGACGCAGACAAAATGGGGGAGAAATCGCTCTACGCTACCTATTACCGGGAGATTCCACTCCGATACCGCAGACACCACCAAGAGGATGCAACAGCCAAATACTGCTGCAAACACATGGAGCAGAGCCGTGCTACGCCTGGTTTCTTTGTCTCTTTCTTTTTTCATAGGGTCTCCCTCGTTCGTATTGGCCATGTCCGCCGTTCGTATAGATAAAAATTTCCAACAGGATTTGTCCTGTTGGAAATTTGGTCGAAATGGTGATACAGAACTTTTTAAGAAATCCAGTAATATCAATGCTTTAAGTGCAGTCGATAAGTTGAAATAACATCAAAAAGTGATCTCCGTCCGAACCAAAGGACGGGGATTGCGCATTTATACGCTTCCCCAACAGCATTGCTCGAATGATTACCAAACCTGAATATATGGGGCATACTGTCAACTTTCGCACCACAAAAGAATCGTACAAGGACAAAACCTCTAAAGAAAATCCTAAAGAGGAATGGGCGATTTTTGAAAATATTCACCCTGCTATTGTAGATTCTGAAACATGGGAAACCGCACAGCGCTGTCGTAAAACTGTACGCAAAACAAACAGCCACGGGGAAGCAAATCCACTCACAGGCTTAGTATTCTGCGCCGACTGCGGAGCGAAGTTCTTGAGAGGGTTTTGTCTATCGCTTGAAAAAATCTACAAAACTCAGAAATGAACAATTGCTGAGGGGCGGAGTTTTGTAGATGTTGTGTCGCCACGACTTTTACGGCAGAACCTAGAGCGGGCAATATAATCATTTCACTATTTCACTTGTGCAAAGTGAAATGATGTGATATGATTGTGAAAAAGTGAAATGAAGGTGAAATCATGTACGAGAACAGTAATGTGGAATACAAGCGACAGTACACCCCTGACATCAAAAAAGAGGTGCTGGCCTTTGCCAATTCCGGCGGTGGCGTAATATATGTTGGACGTGACAATGAGGGGAATCCTTATCCTCTGCTTGATGTGAACGAAACGCTGACCCAAATTACAAACAGCATCCGCGATAGCATATTGCCTGATGTAACAATGTTTGTGTCCTACGAGGCAACGGAGGATGGAATCGCTATCACAGTGCGAGATGGCACTCACAAGCCGTACTTCTTGTCGGACAAGGGGCTAAAACCATCCGGCGTTTATGTGCGGCAAGGTGCATCGAGTGTTCCGGCCAGTTTTGACCAGATTCGTGAAATGATTAAGCTGACAGATGACGAAAAGTTTGAAACCGCGCGTTCTTTGGTTCAGGAATTGACATTTACTTTCGCAGCAGACGAGTTTCGTCGCTGTGGATTGGAGTTTGGCAAGAACCAAATGCGTACTCTTGGCATTGTCGGAGCAGATGGATTGTATACTAATCTGGGACTGCTATTGTCTGACCAGTGCGCCCACACCATAAAATTTGCCGTGTTCAACGGGATAAAAAAGGGAGAGTTTAAGACCCGAAAAGAGATAGCAGGCTCCGTATTAAAACAGATGCGTTCAGCTTTCGATTTTTTAGCTTTGTCCAATAATCTTTCAGCCACTTTTTCAGGACTTGACCGTATTGAGCAGTACGATTATCCGGAGGAAGCAATTCGTGAAGCCATGCTGAATGCGATTGTTCATCGTGACTATGCTTTCTCTGGCAGTATTATTGTCAATGTGTACGATGACCGCATCGAATTTGTATCACTGGGTGGTCTAATGCCCGGCTTGCAAACAGAGGACTTATTCTTAGGTGTGTCACAGCCACGTAACGAGAAATTGGCCAATGTTTTCTATCGCCTAAAACACATAGAGGCGTATGGAACAGGACTTAGGCGCATTATGCAATATTATGATGGGTTTGAGGTGAAGCCGGGCATTGAAACGACACATGGAGCCTTTATGCTCACTTTGCCAAACATGAATCATGCCCGTCCATTGAAAGGCAAGCATAAGCAAAAACCGCAGCATAGAATTGTGCTGGACTATCTGCAAGACAACCCCTTTATCACAAACGAACTTGTACAAGAGATTCTTTCTGTAAAGCAGACGAGAGCCTATACGGTTATTCGAGAGTTGGTGAATGAGGGTTTGATTGTCAAGCGCGGCTCCGGCAAGGAAAATAGTGAATATGTTTTAACAGAACAGGAGTAGTGCTTTAAATTGAATATGTAATCTTTCGTTTATTTTCTTTGGCACTCATATCAAGTGATGTGAGTGCCTTTTTGGGATGGATGAAAAAAGATATCGAAAACCATTGAAAACACTAGATTCTTCTTGAGTTTTGGAGGTCGATATGGTATAATGTCTCTATGATGTTTTCAGCATATCGACTGCCGGAAAGGAGTTATAATGACAAGGCAGTCAACCAACCCAAAGCACCAGCGTGATAAAACCCTCGCCGCATATCTCCGTATTAGTCGGGACGACAATAAAGACGAGAGCAACAGCATCACAACCCAGCGCAAATTGTTGACGGATGCGGCTAAGAAGTTAGGCTTTACAAATGTCCTGTTCTTCATTGACGATGGCATAACAGGAACAAAGCGAGACCGCAAAGACTTTAATCGCATGATTGCAGAGCTTGAAAAAGGTCATATTGGGGCGGTCATGGTCAAAGACCTTTCCCGTTTTGCTCGTGACCATATCCGTGCCGATCTGCTCATTGAGGAATGGTTTCCCGAACGTGATATTCGGTTTATCGCTTTGGGAGACGGGCTAGATACCGCAGACGGTGAGGACGAGTTTACACCGTTCAAAAATCTGATGAATGAGTGGTATGCACGGGACATAAGCAAAAAGCGGAAGATGACAAACATAGTCAAAGGCAATGCCGGAGAGCCGTTATCTCCGCCGCCCTATGGCTACCTCAAAGACCCGGAGAACCCCAACAAACGTTGGATTGTGGACGAGGAGGCCGCCGCTGTTGTGCGCCGTATCTTTGAGATGGCGCTAGACGGCAAAGGGGCGGATCAGATCGCAGGTGCGCTCACAGAGGACAAGGTGCTTTCGCCCCACTTCTATTGGCGTAGTAAGGGCATCGGACGTTCCGGTAATGCCGGTGATCGGGAGCCGCACTACTGGGGCAATTCAACCGTAGCCAGTATCTTAGCAAAGCAAGAGTATTGCGGGGACGTGGTCAACTTCAAGACTTATTCTAAATCTTGGAAGCTGAAAAAGCGTTTACCCACTGCGGAGGAAAACAAGGCCATCTTCAAGGACGTACATGAGCCGATCATTGACCGGGCGGTATGGGAACAGATCGCCGCAAAGCGTGGCAAGACCCGCAAGCGCAAAGCAAAAGATGGTGAGAAGAATATGTTTTCCGGCTTTCTGATCTGCGCCGACTGCGGGAATAACTTGTGGTTTCACTTCAACCAGAAGAACCCGGATATTAAGTATTTCAACTGTTCGGGCTACAATACCCGCAAGGGCGAATGTCCGACCACGCACTATATCCGGGCAGATTTTCTGGAACAGGCGATATTACAGGAAATCCGCTGTCTGGCGAAGTTTGCAAGCAAACACGAAGCCGAGTTTGCCCGGTTGGTCGAAGAACACGCCCAACAGACTAGCCACGATCAGCGGCAGAGGAAGCAGAAAGAACTTGCCGCCATGCGAACCAGAGACAGAGACCTCGACAAGCTGTTTTCTCGTATCTACGAGGACAACATATCCGGAAAGATTGACGATGAACGCTTTGGGCGTATGTCTATGCAGTACACGGTGGAACAGAAAGAGCTTGCGGAGAAAATCCACGCTCTTGCCACTGAACTGGACAGACAAGAAGTAAAGGCAATAAACGCCAGCACGTTCATTGCCAATGCCCGAAAGTCCACCCGTGCCAAGAGGCTTTCCGAGCGCATGTTAAATGATCTCATTGAACGGATTGAGGTGCACCAGAGTGAGAAGGTAGACGGCGAACACCGCCAAAAGCTCAATATTTATTATCACTGTATCGGTGCAATAGAAATTCCCAACACCGTACCCATGCCGGAAGTCTCCATGCAGACCCGCCGAGGGGTGATAGTGACCTATATCCCGCTACGGCAGACCGGGTAAAATGAAAAAGTGTTCTTACAACACTCAAATGCTGTAAGAACACTTCGACTGGTCGGAGTGACAGGACTTGAACCTCTGAGCGGACGTTGTGATACCAGCATTTTCAGCGATTTTTGCAGATGTTGACCCCAGTTTGACCCCAATAAAATCAATATGCCAACTTCAAGACGCTCTTTTTAACGTCATCTGTGTTTATATGAGTGTATATCTCGGTTGATTTGACTGTACTATGCCCAAGAAGACTTTGTACCTCCCGGAGATTGGCACCGCCTCGGAGGACGTATGTAGCAAAAGTGTGGCGGCACTTATGGGGAGAGAGGTATCGGACTTGATCTTTTTTTCCATCGTTTAGATCAAAGAAAAACTGCTTATATGCATTGCGAAAATGGCTTGGAGTTCGATGTCTGCCCTTTTCATCGGCTAACACGAAAAGTCCGTACTTGGGGAAAGATTGCAGTGCCTTTTGAAGTTGTGGGGATATGCCGACATATCTAATCCGATCTGTTTTTGTACCCTTCAACTGGGGGCCATCTTCTGATGCGGCAATGGCATGTCGAATAGTCAAAAGCTCCTCATTAAAATCAATATCACCCCATTGGAGTGCAAGAACCTCGCCCATCCGCAGACCGCTATAGAGAAGCAACTGAATATATGCGCCATATTTGTGTGTGTCGGCGAACGCAAGAATTTTTTTGATTTCGTCTGGGGTGAAAACATCAACTTTCTTTACGCCACCCTTTTGTGGGTCTGCTTTTAGAGCGGGGTTTGTGGTGCAAAGATGATTATCTACCGCAGACCCAAACACGCCCCGGAGGATGGTATCCAAGTCCCGACGGGCATAGCGGGAGAGATCCATCTTGCTTTGATAAAACTGCTCTAGGTGCGCAGGTCGAACGCTGTCGAGTTTTAACGCTCCGAGGGCTGGGACAATGTGTTTTTCAATATACATCTTGTAGTTGACATAGCTTTTGTATGCGATTTTATCCTTTTTATATATTTCCAACCACTGCTCCGCCCATTGAGCAACCGTCTGAACACGCTCAATAGGCGTCTTTTCGTTCTGGAGCCATGCCTTATATAGATTCTTTGCCTTTGTCGGGCCGTCTGCATAAAAACTTTTGCGGATCGGATTTCCTTTCATATCGGTGCCGACAACAACCCGGTATTCAAAGCGACCATCCTTGCGCTTGCGGATCGTCCCGTCTCCATTAGATGCTCGTTTTGCCACAATTCATCCCCCTTTCAACTCCGCCCCCTCTGGCCATATAGCTGGAGGGGGCGTTTTTTGCATTTAGCATTTGAGCCGATTTCAACCATTTTGCCGACGTCGGCAAAATGGGCTGTATCCTCTTTGGTGGAGCGGGTGGTTATCTCAAAAACACAATTGAGGAAACAAAGTCCAAAAGGCTGTCAATTAAATCTGGGGCTTCATCCATAAAGATGGAGTTTATAAGTGTAAATTGCTCTCCATCGGAAACCATAAATGCCATGGCTGGAGCAGATTGTCCACCAGCATGAAATGTATAGCTTGCCATTGAAACAACATATCCAAGAGATCCGATTTCTGGGGACGATATCTCAACATCAGTCCCATTAAATGAATCTAAAACCATAAGTTCAAGCCTTAAAGCCAAGCTGGAAACTAGGTCATCCCAATCGGGATTAACATCATGCAGACCGAGAATGCTTATAGCCATAAGATTACCGCCTACAGTGATAAAAGCGTCCTCCCCACGATCAGCAAGTTCCCAATCATCGCCTAACGTAAGCCCAAGATCAAGAAAAGTGTGGGTATATGATGGAGGGTCGTTTGTGCGAGCGTTTGCATCATCATATATTTCGTCATCAGCATCTTCATCAGGGGGGTCCTCAACGACGGGGGCCGGAGGTAGCGCAGGTGTGGGCGTAGGCGTAGATTCTGCCTCTATCGTTGGAACATCTTGTGAGCCACCGCCACATGCAACAAGAGATAAAACCATAATTACCGCAAGAAATAAAACCAACAACTTTTTCACAACCATACCCTCCATTATATTTTTTTGCGGCACCTGCCGGACTGCTCTTCTATTTTGTCGCCCTACCAATACCACGGTGTTAACCCACGACGGATTCGTTCGCAGAAAAGGTTTGCAACTCCTGTTTCTTTTCTAAAAGGAATTGTTTTTCGGCCATGGCTGCAACCTTTTTTCCGAATGCGGCGGCCTGCTCGTCTAACGATAAAGCAGAGGCGGCAGTATCATGGGAGGAATCAATTGGAACTATATCCATAATTGATTTTAAAGTAGGCAGCGCAACGGGGGCAGTGGCATATTTCCCGAGGTGTGGAAACGTGTTAGTGAAAATTTCGTTTATTTCCCTGTCACGTTCATTCTCTAAGTCCTCGCTCTTTAATGGATACCGCTCGTTGAGTTCAGTATTAACGCAAAGCCGCACAAATTCAACATCTTCATCTAAAACAACAAGAGCAAGACGCCTAATGAAATTACTAATTTCTTCTCGTTGCATCGGCGTCAAATTTACATACGCTTTTAAAATACTGCTAGATAAATCATCAAGCCCGCAATCCCGTACAAAAGTGGCCACAGTTTCGTTATCAAGGGCATTAAACATGGCGCCTTCGCCGCCTTCGCCAGTGCGAAGCCATTCTTCATTTACGTTAAATACACGGCAAATATCAGAAACATTCCGCTCAGTCAAGTTGTTTTCGCCTTTTTCAATTTTAGAGATGGCGGTATCTTTGACGCTTAGCCGATCTCCGAATGCCCTTTGTGTAAGCCCAAGTTTTTTTCGTAGAATTTTTAATCGTTCATTCATTTCAATAGCACCTCCTGGGAATAAGATAATACAATTTTCGCCTTACGTCAAGTTTTTGTCAAAAAAAGACTTGACAAAATTGATTTAAGGCGATAATATATCCCTGCAAGACGATTTAGTTTTAGGAAGATAGGAGGCGACTGTTATGGGAGAAACAGCCAAGGTGAGCAAATCGGAGTTGCTGAATTTAGCGGAAACACTGGCAATATTCCAGCGACTGCCGAAAGCGGATCAAATCGCAATCATGTATTACATAAAAGGTAGGGTTGATGCGATGTTGCGTGCGGAGATTCTGTTTGATCCGGTAGACGAACTACTGGGTCAACCGGATAAAGCAAGTTAGGAGGTGAGCGAGATGAAAACAGACCAAGAGCTGCACCAGATAGCGCAAGAGCTACACGACATCATAAAGCAAAAGGGCGTCACATTAGACGAGGCAGAAGAAATTTACTGCCAAGCGGGTGTAATAACACGGACGTCCGACCCTGCGTTAAAAGAGCTTTATGACAAGTGGCGCAATGCACCAGTAAAATAGTCAAGCCGCTAACGGCAATTAGCGGCTTGATGAAAGATTAGTTTTCCGGATTTACGAGGTTGCGAAGTACTTCCTTGTCAATGGAGTTTAAGGTGCGGTAAAGGGTGTCGGTTGTAAACATCTTAAATTGACGATCAGACCATTGCTTATAGTCCATTATGCCATTATCGTAGCCAGCATTTTCAACGATGGCTTGTACAGACTTTTTACTGATTAACTCATACTTTTTACTCATAGAGCCGCCTCCTTTCGCCCACATTCTACCATGGGAGCGGGGAGCGGGACAAGCAAAAAGAGAGGAGGCTCAATATGCCAGAACGTGAAACACTCAAAGTAGAAGAGATAGTTTCCCGATTAAACCGATCTCTCGAATCAATCAAAGACTGGCTACGGAGCGGGGAATGCCCTTTCGGGTCAGCGCATCAGTTGCCGAGCGGCCAGTGGATATTCATCATCCCACGTTTGGCATTTGAGAACTGGATGGAGCGGGGGAATACAAAGACAGTCCAGCAGATTGTGATCAGCCGGGAGGACTTCGACACTTTGGGGAAGATGATTATTACGAGATAGGAGACCAGCCACATGAGTAAATGCAAAAAATGCAAATTCCAGGGAAAGCTCACTGGCGGGCATAGGGCAATGGTAAGTTGTGACTACATCGGGCATAAACTGACCCGTCGCCCCTGCCCTCCGGGAGATGCTTGCACAGTATTTGAGCCAAAGAAAAAAGGGGAGCAATATGTGATCCGCCCCGGTGATTGCATATTCGCTCCACGCCTGGAGCGGGAGGAATTATGCGATCCGCAGTGATTATCGCTATTGCACTTATAGCGATAGCATCGGCAGACGGCCTAATGGACAAGCTGGGGCCGATGGGGTTTGCTCTGTTGACCATCCCGGCACTGTGTCTGGTGCTGTGGAGGCAAAGAGAAAAGCCGCCCAGGGAGGGCGGCAAAGAAAAGTAATCTACCGTGGTTATAGCGGAATAAAAAAGGAGATGTCAAATATGTGCCAAATGAAATCGGGGATCATCCTGAAAGACCGGGTATTCGTGCCGGATCAAGACCATCACTCCAATATGTTGCAAGAGCTTGGAATTGAGGACACTCGAAAAAATGCAGAGACGTTATTTGTTCGTGCGGAGTTAGTCCCTCCCGGCGGAGATGTGTTCACTCCGGTGGAGACGTGGAAATTTATCGTAGATCAGGATATTGTGCCGGATTGGTTTGTTAAAGATTACGAACAGGAGCGAATGGTTGCCGCCGTCAAAGAGTGGGCGAAAACCAGAGTTTTTGTTGGCGTTGATGACTTGGTGCTTTTGTCCGGCAAAAATTACTACTTGAAGAATTGTAAAAACGCAACCCTAAGAGGTGATGTGTTTGTAAAGAAATTAGTCGCCTCCCAGGTCGGCGAGATGCGGGAAACCTCCCAGGTCGGCGTGATGCGGGGAACCTCCCAGGTCGGCGTGATGTGGGGAACCTCCCAGGTCGGCGAGATGCGGGAAACCTCCCAGGTCGGCGTGATGCGGGGAACCTCCCAGGTCGGCGTGATGTGGGAAACCTCCCAGGTCGGCGTGATGCGGGGAACCTCCCAGGTCGGCGTGATGCGGGGAACCTCCCAGGTCGG
>Ga0123355_10015520_pt1 | contig 11974 bp, 11 predicted proteins | sample TergutEmb28metaG_3_FD_89872 | JGI IMG/M metagenome (GOLD analysis project Ga0123355, IMG submission 89872) | Embiratermes neotenicus P1 segment gut microbial communities from Petit-Saut dam, French Guiana - Emb289 P1 | ecosystem: Host-associated > Arthropoda: Insects > Digestive system > Gut ... | reverse complement strand
TATTTTTCCTTAATTCCTGCAAAGGATTATAGAGATGGGAAAGGTAACATCATTTATGTATGCAGATATGATGATCCACCACCGGACATTATGTGCCTATGTATACGAATGGAAATTCAACTGCCATACTTGAAATTGGACAGGGCAAAAACTATGTTGCTTAAACAGCTACCGGAAGCAACTGAATGCTTTGTTAAAGAGTTTAACGGGAAGGGTTTGAATGCAACAATTAAACTGGAGCAAACGCAGCAAGTCATTCGTGATTTTCTGCAAAATAGTGATTATTGTGCTTTTATCGCAAATGGAAGCATACTTGCACGAGAAAGAGGCAGTGACAAGCCTGCCAAATCTGCTATATCTTTCCAAAGTCCAACAAACTGCGAAATTGAGATTGTGGGCATAAAGGGTATGGGAATAAAACGCGGAGTTACCGTTATAACCGGTGGCGGATATTCCGGTAAATCCACGGTTCTTAATGCCATTTCCGCAGGAATTTACAACCACGTTGAAGGCGACGGACGTGAGTTATGCATCACAGATAAAACTGCTGTTACCATTACCGCAGAAGATGGCCGAGCTGTTTCTAATGTAAACATTTCGCCCTTCATTAAGTGGATTCCAAACGGCAATCCGGCGAACTTCTCAACAACACATGCATCAGGTTCCACGTCCCAAGGGGCTAACATCATGGAAGCTGTTTCTTATGGTGCAAAACTACTGCTTATTGATGAGGATCGCTCTGCTACAAATTTTATGATTCGTGATGCAGTAATGAAAAAGCTAATCGAAAGAGAACCTATCACCCCATTTACTGACCGTGTAAATGAGCTGGCAGACATGGGGATATCCACTATTCTTGTTATTGGCGGCAGTAGTGAATACCTAACTGTGGCAGATGACGTATTTATGATGGATGAGTTTGTTATTAGTGAAGTAACAAGCAAGGCAAAATCTTTTGTGCCTGTTATTAGTGCAATGACCCTGCATCATGATTGGGATAACCACCGCACTATGTCAAAAGTTTTCACTACTTATCCTAAAGGCGTATCTCGTGAACTGCTTTCTGTATCAGATACAGGCTTTATTATTATCGGGGACGAGCGCATTGACATACGAAATCTTCATGACATAGTAACAGAGACTCAAGTAAACGCTTTAGCCTTCATTCTTAGATATTTGGCAAAGAGTGATGAAGGGCTAAACAGCTTAGAAACAATGGCATTAGCTATGAGAGGATTAAGTTCAACGGGGAAATTTAACATGCAAAAAGCAGATATTGTTTCAAAAGTTCAAGCACTCTATGCACAAATCGAAGCGGAGGGCTTAAACTTGATAGATACAGGCTTTTTTACTACCATGCATCGCTTTATGGATATGCCGCGGCAGTTTGAAGTATTGGCGGCAATTAATCGTATGCGACATGTTGCTTGGCAAAAATCATCAGAGTTATAGGAGATTACCATGATGAACAGTAAACGTACCAAAATAATAGTTGATATTCTTATGACGTTTTTTTTAATCCTCTCATTCGTAAGATGGGACGGTATAGGTGGAGCTATCTATCACATTGTTGTGGGAAGTGCTTGCGCTCTGTTTTTTACCGTCCACATTTTCATCCACATAAAATGGATTAAAGCCGTAACCAAATCTTGTTTAAGAGGAAAGCTAAGCAAGACACTAAGAGGGAAATATATAGTTGATATTCTCTTGTTAGTGGTTTGGGGTATTTCAATAATTACAGGTTTCTTTGCAATAGCTCCATTTTTTAATGATATTAGTGGCTCGGGAATAGGCCGTTTTCATGGTATCACAGCCAGAATTGGATTAGGGCTTATTGTTATTCACGTTATTCAACATATACCACAAATTAAATCATACACTGGGATTGGCAAACGTGCGAAAAAGTCATGCTCAAGCAATTGAAATAATTTTTTTCACAAATTTATTGTCATTTGTTTTGTGAAATTTTTATTTATAATAAGATAATGTTTTGACAAAAGCTCCTAAAACATATGAATTTTAGGGGCTTTTTTGATAGCTATCAAATTTAATAACCACCTTTCGCAAATTCCATATATATTAAAAAAAACAAATTGACAATTTAAAATTATTATGTATAATAAAATTGCTCTCCGTACTTTTAGTAAAAATATCATTATAGTCTAATTGTTGTCGGATATTGTCGAGAAAAGGAGGTCGACTTACTTAAAGTTTTAGAACTTAATAGACGACAAATAATCAAAGGGAGTAAAGCTTATGAGTACATAAGACAATTCTAATCAAGTAAAATTCAAGAAACCATTATAAATATGAATACTAAAAAACTAGAAAAGGTGAATTTATTATGCGTAAATGCTTTATTACAGTAATTGCTTTACTTGTATTAACATTCAGTTCAGCTATATCTCTTGCAGCTTCCGATGGATCAGCCCCTATTATGGCTGAAAATACTAAGTATGAAGAAAATTGTATAGAAAGACAAACAGAACTCTTACATGAACTTATGGAACTTCAAAGAGCATCCGGAATTGTTGCTCCATTTACTGATGATGGAGTATCACTTGAAATTCCACAAATCAATGTAGTAATACCGCCAACTAGTGATAGTGGTCAGTTTGCAATAGGCTTAGAAATTTGCATTGGCGATTTAGCCTATGGAGATTTGGATGAGATATTGGCAATCACCAGTAAAGAACCTGATAAAGAAGTGGTTGATTTTATTTTATCTTTCGCTGAAATTCCATATAGCCAAGCTAATGTTGAATATGCTGTATTTATGCCTACTCCACGACTTCCAGAAAATTATGTTATTAGTGGATCTTGTCCTGTATGGGGTGACGAATTAGAGGATCAGATAGACCCTCGTTCTGGAATTATTGTACGCGTGGGAAACATGGACAATGTAGAAGGATTTGGACAAGGCACTATCGGGCATCCTGTAAATGCTAACGGTAGCGGATATGTCACTGCTATTCATGCTGGTAGCTGGGCGGCGGGAAGTAGAGTTTTTGCTAGTTTTAACAATCAAAATCAACTTGGAGTTGTATCAAGTTCTACTTTAACTAACTCAGTGGATATCACTTTTATTAATATTATTAATCATGGAAATCGAATCTCTCTTGAACTACCACGTACTCATAATTGGCCTGGCGGTGCCAGTATTACAAACTTTAGGGGAGTTCCTAGAACCAACGATGTAGTGAGATCTATAAGGGGAAGGAGCGGTATACATCATACTGCAATTCATAGTGCCAGTGTAAATATAGCAGGTTTGACAAATAAATTGACAGTTTACCCCAATGGGATTAGTACTACTGGAGACAGCGGAGCTGCACTAATTCGAGTATCCGATAGCGCAGTTATGGGAACTCGTACAGGAGCAGTAGCTATAGGTAATACAGTATTTGGTGTCTATACCAGTTCTCAACGGTATTAATTATTGAGAAATTAATACCCTAAAATGGAGCAAGGATTGAAGTGTATACAGTAAATTTGTAAAATCAATCCCACAGATGTTTTTTGTCTGTGGGGTTTTCAATGTCTGTAGTAGGGGGAATGAAAATCAGAATACAATCTCCAAATAGAGTGCTTTGGCCATATCCTACGCCTGGACATTTTTTGAATATATCAGGAATTTATAATGATGGTTCACATCTTTTAGCTATTGACCCATATATAACTCATGAATTTCAAGGGCATAGTGGTCATTTTTGGCATCCGTCTAATCGGGTTTATGATGTGATGACTATACGTACTTGGGGACAAAATATAGCTTGGTAACAATGAAGTAGCAAATTGGCAGGGGTTATTAATTATCCTCTGCCAACTTTATTATTGTTTTAATAATGGTAGAGAAAAATCATAAAAGAAAGCGAAGGCTATTATGAAAAAAATATGTTTACTGATTATGTTTGTAATTTTGGCAAGCTGCACATCTAACTACCATGAACTCAATGAAGTTGAATCAAACGAACCTGAGTATGAGTCTCAAAATTATGGTTATGCTCATCCCATAACTATCCCTATTACACTTACAAATGAACATTTTTTTGCTCGTTCATATGATGAAAACGGTATGTTGTTTTTTGATGAAGATGGGATTGTAATCCATTATATTGACTGGGATCGCCCTGGAATTGATGTAGTTAGGCTTACATCTGATGGGATAAGACATAATTTATATTCTTTTACAGGAGCATTTCCACGTTGGCACGCATTGGCTTTTGATAGCTATGCTAATCATTATGTACCATTAATTTTTACACGAGAAGATTTTACAGATAATTTTGCTATTATTAAATTTAACGCATCTCTAAATACATATGAAGAAAAGGAAAGTAAAATTATTTGGGAGTCCAAAGATAGTCTTGCTGTAAATTTTTTTATTGAAAGCGATATCATGATAATATTAGCTCCACATGATATGGATTCTTATCGAAAATTTGATATTGTTAAGTTAGATCTCTCTAGTGGAGACTATCAGGTAATATTAACTAAATCACTTTATGTCCCTTTATTTACGGGGGATCGTGTATTTGATATTTTTGTAGAAAACAGTCGTATCTACATGTTTCGCCGAACCATTGATAGTAGAGGCGATAGACACTATATTGATGTTTATGATTTTTATGGAAATAAAATCATATCTTATCCCTTGGATTTGTTACGATTTATATTTCTTCCAAGTATAGGCGATAGAGATTCTGAATTGGATTTTTTCAAATTTCATAACTATTTTATTTTTAATACACTTAATCGAAGGGTTGCAATTTTTAAGCTAGTAGACAATGAACTAGTTAGAGTTGAACTTCCACGCAAATTTCAAGAACTTGGTTTTACACTTTTTAATGATAATTTACTAAGTGATAATAGTGGGTTAATGTATTTTTCAAGAGGAGGATGGAGAGAAAAACATATACATGTAATGGATTCATTGCAAGAGCAACTATTTTTATTAGATATAACAATTCAATATCCGGAAATGATTATCGATTTCCTTGAAAATGGGGTATCTTTTGAAAGAGATATAGAAGGTAATATAATGATAGCTGCTCAAGTTGTTGGATGGTATCCCCATGAACGCTTGATAGAGCAAAAAAGACAAGATGCATACACCGCCGGAATATCTTTCAACGAAGAAAACATTCCGCCACCCTTTACTTATTTTTACTATTTTTTAAGTGTTGATGAAATTAAAGAATTTTTGCGATAAACATCTTAATGGGAGGATTCATATGTCGAATATCTTTAATGCTGTTTTTATAGCTGATAATGAAATAAATCCCGATTTTATCAATAAGACTTTTAATACACCACCTGAAGATCTAGGGGGCAACCTCATGGTTGGTACACTCAAAGGAATCTAAGGAGATGTAATTACAGTGTCTAATATTTTAAAAGTAAGATCAATTGAAATTGGGGCAGGCAAGCCAAAAGTAGTAGTTTCAATTATTGAAAGAAACTTCAAAGAAATAATTGCAAAAGCTTTAAACCTGCGGGAAATGCAGATAGATATAATTGAATGGCGAGCTGATTTTTATGATGAAATTTCAAATCTAAGCCGTACGCTCGAATTGCTAACTGAGCTTCGCAGTAGCCTTGGTGAAATCCCTTTACTCTTTACATTTCGTACAAAAAAAGAAGGTGGCGAAAAAGATATATCAATTGAACAATATGCTAACCTTAACATAGCAGTAGCCACCGGCGGCAAGGCTGACTTAATAGATATAGAAATGTTTAGCGATAAGGATATGGTAGCAAAAATTATTAAGACAGCCCACGATGCCGGAACTTTTGTTGTTGGCTCCAATCATGATTTTAATGCGACACCATACAAGGATGAAATAATAAGGCGAATGATAAAAATGCAGGAAATGGATGCAGATATTATTAAAATAGCTGTAATGCCTAAATGTAAAAAGGATGTGCTTACCTTGCTTGCCGCAACAAATGAAATGCATGAATACCATGCTTATTGCCCAATAGTTACAGTGTCAATGGCACAAGAAGGGATAATAAGCCGCTTTTCCGGAGAGATATTTGGATCTGCTATGACATTTGCCTCAGTGGGAAGTACGTCTGCACCCGGACAGATTCCTGTGAATGATTTGGTGAAGATTTTAGATATTGTGCATAAGTATAGCGTTCATTGATATAGTAGATCTTTCGCAATGGTTTATTTTACCATATATTTATGTTATACTTAAATTGTTAACAAAATTGTTTTGTGTACTTAGAGAGGAGTTTTAAATGTTTTTTAACACCCTTAAAAGGCGTACTTTTGCCCTTTTAATCACCTTTATTATGGTTTTCTCTGCTTCTTTTTCTGTTATAGCAGCCGAAAATCCCAATGAACATGCCTATGAAAATGTTACTTATGAGCATGTTGATGCTGAATTAACTGAAAACGATATGGCTAATGACACTGAATCTGACATCATTTACAATGATACAAATGGGCTGTATCAACCGGAAGTTAATGAAGAAAATTATGAAATTCCGATTTATGATGCCTTCGCAATTACATCAACATTTGAAGAGATTGAACCTCTATCAGAATGGGATCCTTCAATGCCCTTGCCCAACAGAAGGCTTACCCAAGATGAGGTTGATGCTTGGATTGCCCACTATTGCACAACCGGAAGTGTATCTGATTTTGAGCATGAAGTTCTTAGACTTACAAATATTGAAAGGGCAAGGTACGGATTAAATCCTCTTGCATTAGATTATGGTCTGGCTAGGGCGGCTAGGTTTAAGTCTCAAGAAATGGTAGATTTACAGTACTTTACCCATGAGAGTCCTGTATATGGAAGTTTTGATGGAATCCCGCGTTTGTTTATAAGTAGCTATATCAGACTTGGAGAAAATATAGCTTCTAATACAAACAGCTTACCTACTCCGGAAGAAAATGTTACTCGATGGATGAATTCGCCCGGCCACAGAGCAAACATACTTAACCCGGATTTTACACTCTTGGGTGTTGGTTTTGTTGGGCTACCGCCTGCCGGCATGGACTTTAGGAATGCTAAAACAACCCAGATATTTGGAACAGGTATTCCGGCAACAGTTCCATGCCTATGTCCGGAACCGGTATTTAACCCTGTAACTAATATAACAGGTTTGCCAACAGAAGCCATAGTTGACCAAGCTCTTAACTTAACAGGGACAGTTGTTCCATCTGGTGCAACCAATAGAGTCATTGTTTGGAGCATTTACAGCCCGGGAACTACCGGTGCAACTATTACCGGTAATACTCTTACTGCAACGGCAACAGGTGTTGTAAGAGTCAGAGCAAGTATTACAAATGGGACAGCAGTTAATACAAATTTTATTCATGATTTTGATATTACTGTAGGGGAAGCTTCGCCGGAGCAACCAACACCACCGGAACAACCAACACCACCGGAGCAACCAACGCCACCGGAGCAACCAACACCACCGGAACAACCAACACCACCGGAACAGCCAACACCACCGGAGCAACCAACGCCACCGGAACAGCCAACACCACCGGAACAACCAACACCACCGGAACAGCCAACGCCACCGGAGCAACCGACACCACCAGCTCCACCGACGCCGCCAGCTCCACCGACAATAACACATCCCGGAGTAACAAGCGGCACGCAGGAAGCCGGAACCGGCAGTACAAGGCGCGAAAGGATTCCTAACAGGCCAAGTAATGAATCAAACAGAAATGTAGCTGTGGTTACAGATACAAACGTGCCTGACCCAGATCCGACAGATCAGGATCCAGCCCCACCGGAATATCCACTACCGCTACTACCGGATCCAATACCAATGCTTCCTACACCGGAACCGGAGCCTTATCCAGCCCCTCCATCTATACCATTACCAACACAAACACCTGTTACATTGCGTCTTTCTGTAGGCAATACCACTTATACGATAAATGGAATTCCTGCTCAAAGTGATGTAGCACCATTTATAGACCCGGTACATAGCCGGACTATGGTTCCTTTGGTAATTATAGCAGAAGGTTTGGGTTCGCAGGTTTCTTGGGTTGAGGCAACCAGAACGGTAGTTATAGTTCATGGAAGCCAGACTCTGTCAATACAGGTTGATGCACCACTGCCGGAAGGCATGGGTCAGCCTGCAATTGTTGATGGGCGTACATTTGTACCAATAGCATATGTATCTCAAATGCTTGGTGCCCAAGTGACATGGGATGAAGTAAATAGAGCTGTATATATTCAACAATAAAAAGCGCAAATTTAAAAAAGCCATAGTGGTTTAGTTACCCACTACAGCTTCTTTAACTAGCGCAACCGCAATATCATCACCACTACCCTGCGCACTGGATTCCATAAGCCAGCCTTCAAGATTATCATCAATAAAGCTAAGCCCCTCTTCTTCCCATAAATTATAAAAATCCGCTCCTGCTTGTTTAAATCCTTCGTTGCTGTTAAAACTGTTTGCATACCCGTCTGTAGACAGCAAAAACATAGGAGCGGTATCTTCAGGGCCTAGAGGAATAATCCTTGCTTTCATGTACTGCCAAGCGTCTGTTTGGCATAGGGATTCAGTTTCTGATCCAATTCTGATATCAGGTGGAATAACCCAATCTACCTGAGTTTTTTTTTGTGATTCATCTTCTTGATTGCCATCTGTGCTGATAGGCTCAATAGACAGTATATCTCCGTCACCAAGTTGCAATGCAAAAATAAAATCGTTTGCTACCACCAATGTTAGTAAAGTAGCACCATACAATTCATAGCTAAAAGGCACAGGGCGCGTTCCATGAATCAAAGTGACCATGCTTTTCCAATTTTGTTCTATCTGCTTAGGAATCCATATATCTTTGTTGGCAACAAAGTTTTGGAAGGGATCTCCCCTTCCTTTAAATATGGAATCAAAAACAAAATATGCAACCTCTACAGCGGCTTTAGCACCTTCATCACTATATGGACATTGAGAGCTTCCGTGACCATCCGATACACTAATAACATGGTAATCTTTATCTCTTTTTATTGAAAGTGCGTCTTGGCAGGGCTGTCCATTTCGTATGTGTGATGCGCCTTGTACGCGACTACCTGTAGAAATCCAACGCCTTTTGCCATTTTTACGTTTACCAGATTCCATCATCATCGTCTGTCAGCACAGGGACAGTATTTAAATCTACACCGGAAGGTGAGCTGTCATCGTCACCGGCTCTGGGTGAAGATACTGTTTTCACTACTGTAGAAGCCCATTTAATAAATTGAATTAAAAGTTGCGGATTTTTTGCCTCAAGTACCAGCTCTCTGTTGCCTGTAAACTGCTCAAGCACTGCAATATCTGTGTCCTTGCCAATAGCAATTGCAATGCGTACTGCCTTTTTGCCCCAAGGGGTACCCATTAAATCATCCAGACCTTTTTTGAAATCGTCGGTAGGCTGGCCATCTGTTAACAAAACTAATACCGGTGGCAACCGTTTAGTATCCGTGGGGAAGGAGCGTAATTCTGTAGCTACCATATCAAGAGCCATACCCATACTGGTAACGCCTCCGGCTTGCAAATCTACCCAACTAAACTGATCTACCGGGGTAGCTGACGGGATATGCCATTGCGCACCATCAGAAAATTTTAATGCTCTAACCATTACTCGCGCATTTGGATTGGCATCAGCTTCCTTTTGCATATCCGGGATTGTTTGCCTGATAGCATAGTTAAGGGTTTGTATCTTTTCGCCCTGCATAGAGCCGGAACAATCTGCTATCCATATAAAATCTAAAATTCTTGACGACATTTCGCCGCCGGGAAGATGTTTTGCCAATGTAATTCCTCCTGAGTTTTTGTTAATTATTTAAATGTTTGAAAATATCCTCTAAGTTTATACAGCAGTTTTTTAGTACATTAACTGAAATTGTGTCAGTACTATTATAAGAGGTGGGAAAATTGTATTTTCCGTTTTTTAAAATATAAACATCTATATACCTATTTAGTGGATCTACAATCCAGTATTCCGGTACACCAACTTTTTCATATAGCCGCAATTTTTTTATTTTATCTCTGCTTACTGACCATGGAGATAAGACTTCGATAATCAGGTCCGGAGTACCTACACAGCCTCTTTCTTCTAGCTTATTTTGATCGCATACTACAAAAATATCAGGCTTGACTACTGTATCGTTAGCACTACCAATGTTAAGGATTAGGTCAAACGACTCTGAAAATAACTGACATGATTTTCCGTCTAAATAATTTCCCGGATGCCATTCTAATTCTCTACGTACAACCATGTGAGATAATGATACTCCTGCCATGGCATAGGGGATACCTTCAATTAGCTCGTATCGGATATCATTATCCCATGTTAAATAGTCTGCATAAGTATAGCATTCATTTTCTAAAGGGAGCGCGTTCATCAGATTTTTATATCCTTTCTGATCTCATGCCGATTAACTAGGCATATCTCGCTTGTAGCAATGCAAATAGTTTATATTTTAATGTATAATTCCTTCAACCGGCCCAAAGTTTATTTTTGCATCTGTCTGCAAGGGCGCGGTTTTCCCGGACATAACAGTCGTGCTTTCTCCATTTTGTTTGGTAAGCGTCCAGTTATCAGAACCGGTATTGGTTAATCCCCAACGGCCGGGCCGGGTAGGATGCTTACTTATTTTACCAATTTTAGTTGAAAAATCAAATCCCCCTTTTATATGATGAGAAAAAAGCTCAGTATTATGATTAAGCATTATTAATTGATTTCCTATTTTAATGCGTGGCGGCAATGAAATGACACCCTTGCACTGCCAGCAATGATGATTTTGGTTTTGCTTTACCTTCAAGAGGTCATAAAAATTTTCGCTGCTGCAATAGCTACAATACATTATACTATCTCTTAGCTGAGAGATAACTTCTTTCCATTGTTTTTCTACTATACGTTTGTTAGGATCTTTTAGTCCGACAGTAAATGCACGTGTAAATAGATCGCGGATATAAGGCGGGTAGATATCCCAAAATATAATGGCGTTATCTTGATATCCGGGAATTGGCCGATTAGAATTATTGGCCGGATCCCAAATAAAAATAGGCTCCTTGCCGTAGATTTTTTCCATTGCCTTACCGTCTAAGCACTTGATATTGGCTTCTATGGCTCCTTCTAATGGGTGATGAAGCATAAACATGTAGAACAAAAGAACAGCCATAGAATATAGATCTGTTAAAGTTGAAGGATATTGTTTGCGGCTAATAATTTCCGGAGCAATGAAGCGGGGCGTACCCTCTGTGCCTCCATCAGAGTCTTGGTTTACAGTAACATTGTCATTGTCGCATATTAATACATCACCATTGACAGGATTAAAAAATAAATTTCCAAACGAGATATCACGGTAGCATAACCCTTGAGAATGCAAGGACTGATACCCATCTGCCAAATTAATACCAGCCATGCAAAGCGCAGCAAAAGTTGGCTCTGCACGCCTTTTCATTAAATCTAATACAGATTTATAGTCAGTAGGGCGCAAGTCCATTACATAGCCAAAAAGTCCCTTTTGCTCAATCATGTCTAAAGGCCATAAAAAACGATCATCCGGCTTTCCACGAGAAATAAGCCGATCAATCAGCTTTTTTTGATATGGCGTAGCAGAATGCTTAAAGTACCACTTTAGAGCATATCTGCTGCGGCTGGCTTTGTCCTCAACCTCGTAGACTTCGCCTTGCCCGCCGGATGCTATAAATCGGATGACCGTGTAAACCCTTTTATGCTGAGATTGCAATTTTGCACCTGTTTTTAAAGCTGTCATGTGTTATCCTCCAATTCTGATTCTATGGGGATTTCTGATTCCTCCGGTAAAGGAGGAAATACTCTTTTCATATCAATTATGCAACCGTCCTGTACAGAGACCGGGATTTGTGCGTCATCACCATATGATAAGTAGGTAAAGCAATTTTCAGAGCGTTTTAGAGTTGTAACAGTACGATCTTCAGGGTCAATTAGCCAATATTCTTTTACTCCGGCATCGAAATAACGTCG
>Ga0123355_10015519_pt1 | contig 11974 bp, 12 predicted proteins | sample TergutEmb28metaG_3_FD_89872 | JGI IMG/M metagenome (GOLD analysis project Ga0123355, IMG submission 89872) | Embiratermes neotenicus P1 segment gut microbial communities from Petit-Saut dam, French Guiana - Emb289 P1 | ecosystem: Host-associated > Arthropoda: Insects > Digestive system > Gut ... | reverse complement strand
TGAGGCAAGTATCGTCTCATTCTTGGGCGAAAGTGTCAGCGATACAAGCTTTATCGAGTTCGTCTTTTACAACGATATGGACGAGCTTTTGCGAGATGTGGCACTTGGGCGCTTGGAATGCGGATATGTACTTAACGCAAATATAGAAAGCGCGCAAATAGGCGATTTCGCCGGCATTGTAACCGTCATAGTCTCCAAAAGAACCATTGCAACGCCGATTCTAAACGACATAGTCGCCTCCGCCATCTTACGCGCAAGCGTCGAGGACATCACTAGAGATGGCCTCGCAGGCCTCTTCGGCGAGAGTGACGAGCTTGATTATTTCGTTGCGTGGCAATTCTTGGCGTACAATCAGATGGACATCTTCATGATTCCTACCTTCGAGGGCGAACATGGGCGAGCTTATGAAATTACACAAAACCCAACCGCGCAGATAGCCGCGCGCGTGCTGCATGGGCTTATCGGGCTAACGCTTCTCATCTTATCCATGTTCTGCGCCGGCATATTTATTGAGGAGCGCCAGGCGGATTTGAGCGTGGCTTTACGGGCACGTAAAATGCTTGGATTATACGACCTTTCACTATTGGCTTCGGCATTCTTCGCTATGTTCGCGATAGGCTCGGCGGGTCTTTTGGCAATGGCTCTGTTCGCACCGAATATCATCAACTCAGCTTCATCCGCCATAGCCGCTCTCACCATATATTCAGCCATTTGCGCCCTACTTCTAACCCTCTGCGCGCGTTTCCTAAAAAACGCCGGGTTGATACAAAGCTTCGGGCTGTTCCTCGTGATTTTAAACATCTTTTTTGGCGGCGTGCTTTTGGATTTAGTAGAAATAAGTGATACGCTTGCAAGTTTGCAGCGGCTGTTTCCGCTGTTTTGGTATATAAAAATGTCGTTATAGACAACTAACAGGAGGACTAATTATGTCATTAAATGGAAAACGGATTGCAATCGTAACGGCGGTTGTGGCAGCGGTTATAGCGGTTGTTTTGGTTGTTTTTAACCCGTCTGACCCTTATTATGAAGGCGGCTTTTTGAGCCTAGGTTCTGGCATAGAAACAGAAGAGCTACCCCCTCCAATGGACCGCGAACCGCTCATAAACGCACTCGCCACCTTGTCCGACGACTTTGGCGTGCGAGTGGCCTCAACGCCGCTCCCAGCGCTCATGGAAGTGGCGGAAAACGGGACTATTCGCATCAACTTTGCCCACCGCGACAGAGCGGCGCTTTTCGGAGGCACAACCAGCGGCAATATTATCATCTTGACCGATGGCGCAAACTCAAATTTCGCCATTAATGGCAACATTGGGCTAATGGTTTTCATGAACCTCGGCTTCTACTCATTCATTAACCAAGAAAGCGCCGCCATTCGCACAAGCCTAACCGGCGGCGAGTTCTACGGCATCACTTTTAGCACTTTCGCGCAAGATATTCAGCAATTTGGCACAGCGATTAATATGGAAAGGCAAACGATGAATGAGATGATTGATACAGTTGCAGGGCTTGAGATGGCTCTAAATGCTGGCTTGCCCGACCTTGATACGCCGCTGATTGCGGACGCGCGGGCTTTGGTTTATTCAATGCTTGAGTTTGAATATGGATACAACGCAAGCCGTGATGAAATGATAGTCAGAATCTATTTGGACAGTGATGACATCCCAGCTTTCTTGGATGTGTTGGATACAAACTTCGCCGAACATCTAAGCCTCATCCTGCCGGAACATGGCTCACTCAGCGGCGTAGTTGCGACATTGGTCGGCTCGCCTGAAGAAGCACAAGTGACTTTTGTGATTCGCAACGATCGCTTGGTCAGCATAAATTTAAATATACACATGGATAACGACGGCTCTGAATATGTTTTCTCAACGGGCTTGCGCGCCTGCGAGTTTTCCGCATACGGCGAATGGCGCTTTAGAAGCTTGTTAAATGCTTATGAAAACGAAGAGAGAAGTAATGTATGGTGGAACGATATTTATTGGAACATTTATGACAGCCCAACGGCAATGGAGCATACAATTGCTACGACCGTTCATGAGCAAGAAAACATACTCACATATTCCATGCAAATCAGAACCATATGGCCGCATGAAAACGGGCATTTCGGCTTATTCATATCCGACAACTCAAACGAACGCGCTTATGAAGGGACGCTTAACGTGTTGGAGCATGGCGGCTTCCACCTTATTTTAGACGATATGGAACTTACCTCAACAACAACGCTCTCTTTAGAACTCGAAGCAGTCCCCGGCGGCGTAGTTATCGAAAGCTTCCCGTTCATAAATCTAGACCAATGGAGCCCGGCTCTCATGGACACAATCGGATTTTTCATGGATATATTTTCGTAGCAAGGAGGTCGTAAAATGATGCTAAAACCTATTTGCGTAGACCTAGACGACTTCCCTGCTGAGCTACATTCGCTTTTGTCAGGTGCAAGCTTGTTCGACAGCTCATGCTCCGAGCAAGCTCGCGTAATTTACATCGAAAAAGACAATGGCTACTTTTTAAAACGCTCGCAAAAAGGTTCACTCAAGCGTGAAGCGACCATGACAAGGTACTTCCACAAAAAAGGTCTCGGCGCGAATATGCTTGCGTATATATCCGACGAGTATGATTGGATGCTGAGTGAAAAAGTTCAAGGCGACGATTGCGTCGCATCAAAATATCTTGATAATCCCAAACGGCTCTGCTATACTATCGGCGAGCGGCTTGCAGTGCTTCATTCAATGGATTTTACCGATTGTCCGATACAAAACCACACGGAGTTATTTCTAGCAAGCGCGAAAGAAAACATGCAAAAAGGCATGTTCGACAAAAGAAAAGCCGAACATTGGGGATATAAAAGCCCTGACGAGGCATGGAGTGTTGTAGAATCCAACTCGCACTTGCTAAAAGCAAACACGCTCTTGCACGGCGACTATTGCCTACCGAACATTATACTTAATGATTGGCAATTTAGCGGCTTCATCGACTTGGATAACTCAGGCGTCGGCGAACGGCATATTGACTTGTATTGGGGCAGTTGGACGCTGCTTTTTAATTTTAAAACCGATAAGTACCGCGACCGTTTCTTTGACGCTTACGGCCGCGACATGATAGACGAGGAGCTTCTGCGCATTATCGCGGCGTTTGAGGCTTTTGGATAGACTTAGGGAGGATTTTATGAGGCGAATCAATATTGTCAAAACACTTTTACCCATAACTTTTGCTCTTGTGATTATTGCATTTATAGTATCACATTATAATCTTAATCCGCTTCAGCGCAATCGTATTTTCGGCATTCCCGATGGGCACGTTAGAGTTGTTTTGCCTGAGCCGAGCTATTTCGACCTGCTCTTTTCCAGGTATGGCACACTTTATTTTAACCATTATGGCGACGGAATCCGAGTTTATATCGCTCATTATATGCGTGATGAACTTGTGTTCCACCAGAACATCTCCGGTTTTAGTTGGGGTCAAGAAGATATGCTCAGCGGCACTCTGCGCTGGGGAGCCAGTGCGGGGAATGGTCTTCCCGATGAAATTATGGTTGCGATTTCATCCCTTGGCAACACACAAAACCGATTCGATATGAATCCAATTGATTTTGAATGGCGCCTAATCATGCCCCCCATGCTCAATAATGGACCTATAGAGCGCGGCCGACGTAATATTCTAGCATTATGGAGCAGTGGCGGCCCGACATGGACAGACGGCAATATGTTTTTACCTGAGCGACTCGCAGAGCATGAGAACATGGCTATTTTATACGTAATTTTCGACTAGTAAACGGGGAGCGCAATATGAAAAAACACTACTTCACCTACACCGAACGCGAACTAAACTACTTGCGCAAAAAAGACAAAAAACTCGGTCGAATCATTGACCAAGTAGGTATAATTGAGCGCGAAGTCAATCCTGACATATTTTCATCGCTAATTGAAAGTATAATCGGCCAGCAAATATCGAGCAAAGCCGCCTTCACCGTAAAGTGTAGGTTGGACGAGCTTTGCGGCATGGAATTTGAAAAACTTCACGCACTCACCATAGAAGAAATTCAGAGCTGCGGCATGTCCATGCGAAAGGCTGAGTATATCAAAAACATAGTCGATGCCGCTATAAGCGGAGCAGTCGACTTTGATACACTTTCATCCAAAAGCGATAATGAAATCATCGAGATTCTTACAAAAATAAAAGGAGTTGGGGTCTGGACGGTCGAGATGTTGCTTATCTTCTCGCTTATGCGCCCGGATGTAGTGAGCTATGGCGACTTAGCTATTCGCCGTGGCATGATGCGTTTGTATGGACATAAGGATTTGTCAAAAGAGCGATTTGCAAGGTATGCACGGCGTTATTCACCTTATGGGTCGGTAGCTTCTTTGTATTTGTGGGAAATGTCGGCGGATGGGTTTGAGGTAGAGTAATTTTTACATTTTTCACAAGAAATAAATGCGGCGATTAAAGCCGCGGTTGGTAAGCGAAACAACTTCTAACCCTCAGCATTGTGATTTAAGCCCGCAAACATACACAAAGCTTTCTAACTCCAACCCGTAAATCAAACAAACATTCGCAACTCCCCTAATCCCCTAACCTCATAAGTCGGCACAAGCTCCGTGTCATTTACAGCCCCTTTCATGTTCAACCAACAGCTATCAAGTCCTGCATTATTTCCACCCGCGATATCCGCCGCAAGAGAATCCCCGATGATAATCGCTTTATCTTTGTCAAAATTCGGAATGTTCAAGAAAACATGTTCAAAATACGCAATATGTGGCTTTTGAAAGCCAATAAGCTCCGAGACGAAGAAGTCACCTATATACTCATTGAGTGGTGAATACTTAATCCTCGACTCCTGCGTTTCCCTCATTCCATTCGTCACAATGTAAATCTTTTTGCCGCAGGCAACAATTTCCCTACATATCTCTAACGCTCCGTCGATTAAAAAAACGCCTTTGCCAAGTTCGTACAAATACCTTTCATTAAACTCTTTCGTGTCATAATATACACCAATCTTATCGAAAAGCTGCTCGAATCTTATCGTTTTTAATACATCGGAGCTAATCTCGCCTTTTTCATAACTCTTCCACGCACGTAAGTTGATTTGTCTATAAACTTCCCATATTTCATCCGTGTATTCGAATCCGCAATAGTCAAACATTATTCTCAGTGCATTAACCGCTGCCTTTTCAAAGTCAAACAATGTCCCATCTGCATCGAATAGAAATACATCATACTTTTTCATAAAATCCTCGCCCTTCCCCAAACATACAGGCTCATTCCAAAACATGAAATGAGCCTGCTTATTATAGCTTAAAATCTACCTACTTCTTCTTTTTCTGCAAAAAGTCCGGAATAACAAATCTTGCATCGCTATTCATATCCCTAACCGGCCGCATTTCCGGTTGGGGCGGTCTTGCTTCCTGCACCGGTGCTTCACTTTGCTCTTGTAGCACAGCCGAGTTATGAGGAGCTGCCTGCGGTTCTTGTACAGTTTCTCTTACGGTTTGAGTCGATGCTGAGCTCGTTGTGCCCGGTCCTACCATTGCAAAGTCAGGAAGAGACGATAAACCTCTATCATCATCGTCAAGCCCGGTAGCGATAACCGTAATAACAACCTCGTCATTCAAGTCCGGATTAATCGACGTACCTAAAATGATTTCAGCGTCATCGTCCGAATCAGAATTAATTATATCCGCCGCCATTTCAGTATCCAATAAGCTCAAGCTATCATCACCCGAGATACTTATAAGTACGTTCTTAGCACCTTCCATAGTCGTTTCAAGAAGCGGGCTGTTGATGGCCATTTTAGCCGCATCTTCCGCCTTATTCTTACCCGATGCGCGGCCTACGCCCATATGTGCTACGCCTTTGTTAAGCATAGTCGTCTTAACGTCAGCAAAGTCGAGATTGATAACGCCCGGCTTTAAGATAATGCTGGCAATACCTTCAACACCTTGGCGCAAAACTTCATCCGCCTTCTTAAACGAATCCTTCAAAGACGTGTCTCGCTCAACTATATTCAAAAGCTTCTGATTTGGAATAACAATAAGCGTATCAACATGCTTTTTAAGCTCGTCAATACCTTCAGTCGCATTTTTCATTCTCTTTTTGCCTTCAAAAGCAAACGGTTTTGTCACAACGCCAACCGTCAAAACATTCAAAGACTTGGCAACTCTCGCAACTATTGGAGCCGCGCCTGTTCCCGTGCCGCCGCCCATGCCCGCAGTTATGAAGACCATATCTGAGCCGCTGATGGTCTTTGCAATCTCTTCTTCCGACTCCTCGGCCGCTTTCATACCAACAGACGGGTCGCCGCCCGCGCCCAGACCTCTCGTGAGCTTCTCACCGATTTGAATACGGATCGGCGCTTTGCTCGACTCAAGGACTTGATGGTCAGTATTAACCGCGACAAAGTCAATGAACTCAACATTGTCCTCAATCATTCGGTCAACCGCGTTACATCCGCCGCCGCCTACTCCTATAACTATTATCCTTGCATTTCCATGTTGCTTTGCGCTTATGTCAATCAAAATATTACCTCCAAGTCTAGTAATAGCCTGTTTTTTTATGATAAAAGAGAAAATCTTGGTCTCAAAGGGTCTTGCATATGTAAAAAACCGCCGATATGCTTATAAGTTTCAAGCTCCGGCAATATTGCCATCATTTTTCTAATCTTCAAATCCAAATCTCGCCTTGAACCCATCTGAATGTTAATGTTTGCATAATAAAAATGAATATCATCTTCTCTTGAGAGGTCAATTCTTATTATGTCTTGATGAATGTCGTACTCTCTGAACAAATACGATAACAAAAGCATCGTCTCAAACGCGTCCTCATTTTCAACCACTAAATACTCGCCAACCGTAAACTCGCTGAAACGAAGCCCTTCAATTACAGGATGCCGCTCCGTAAACGACGTTCTCGACTCAAGCACCATTCCATACGCATCAATAAATAAATAAGTATTATCTCTAAATCGAACATATCCGCTAAGTTGCCTCTCAACTATTTCAATCGTAAGACTTCTTGCAAAATAATCCCTGCTTATCTTCACATATTTGATATACGTATTTTCATGCAAACTTTCTTGCGCCTGCCGTGTATTAAAAGCGAAAATATTTGTGCCTTCACTAAAGCCTGCGTCTCTTTTAATCTCCGCTGCGCTGAACCTTTCGTTGCCGCTGACATAGACATTAGAAATATTCATCACCGGCGAGGCTGCTATCAAGACTAAAACAATTATAAGCGCAAATAATCCGGCAAGTACTTTTTTCATCTATATCTCCATTAACAAGTGTGCAGAGGATACAAGCTCCCTACCCTAATTTTACTTACTTCCGCCTCGCATGTCAACAAGTTTTATCAAACTTTCCGCGCATTTCAATCCATCGACACAAGCCGACATTATTCCTCCGGCATAGCCCGCACCCTCTCCGCAAGGCATTAATCCCAAAACGCTTGATTCACAAGCGTTGTCGCGGTAAATTTTTACAGGCGATGAACTTCTGCTTTCAACTGCCGTAAGCACCGCGTCGAATTTGTCGAAATTTTGCAGGCGCTTTTTCATCTGCAAAATAGCATCTTTTAGCGAATTAACCACAAAATCCGGCAAACATTCTCGCAAATCTACGAGTTCGTGTCCGGGTTTATAGCTCGGCAAGACATCGCCAAGAGAGTTGCTTTTCCTATCCTGCAAGAAATCGCCCACAAGCTGAATGGGCGCATTATAATTACCTCCGCCTAAAGCGAATGCGCATTCTTCCAGCTCACGCTGAAAGCACATGCCTCTAAGTGGGCTATCGCCCGGGAAATCCTCAGGTTCTACGCTCACCAAAAGCGCGCTGTTCGCATTTTCTTCATCCCTCGCGTAGCGGCTCATACCATTAACGACTAGCCTGCCCGGCTCGCTCGCCGCCGCAACGACCAGCCCACCCGGACACATACAAAAAGTATAGACTCCCCTGCCTGCGCCCTTGACATTCAGCTTATAGTCAGCCGCACCAAGCTTTGGATGTTTATGAAACTCGCCATACTGCGCCTTGTTAATATCGCTCTGTTTATGCTCAATTCGCACACCCACGGAAAAGCTTTTACTCTCCATTCGCACGCCTTTTTGCTCCAGCATCTCAAAAGTGTCACGCGCGCTATGCCCAATCGCCAAAATCATCATTTCGCAAGACTCTTCCTGTGCCTCACCGGATAATAAATTTTCAAGTATAACCGACTTCACGCGGCCATCGCATATTTTTATGTCCGTAAGCTGTGTGTTGAAGCGATATTCGCCGCCCAAACTCTCAATTTTCTTGCGCATGTTCACAAGTATGCCCAATAACTTGTCCGTTCCGATGTGCGGCTTAGCTAAATACTTAATCTCGCTCGGCGCACCTAGATCCACCAGCTCGCTAAGCACCTTGCGTATGCGAAAATCATTTATGCCCGTCGTGAGCTTGCCATCAGAAAATGTCCCGGCGCCGCCCTCGCCAAATTGCACGTTCGAGTTAGGATCAAGCCTGCCACCTTCCCAAAACGCCTCAACGTGCTCCGCCCGAACATGTGCCGGATAACCACGCTCAACAATTATTGGGTTCAACCCGACCTCCGCCAAGGTAAGTGCCGCAAACAAGCCCGCAGGGCCTGAACCAATAACCAACGGACGCGGTGATATCCCCTTCAATTTCGGCAAAGCAACTGCCTCTTCTACTGAAACAGCCACCACATTCTTCATGCCGACATATTTTTCCCAACCATCTATATCAACATCCAAAGTATACACGAAAAAAACATTATTTTTATTGCGCGCATCAACCGCTTTTTTGGCAATTTCAACCCTGTTTATCGCCTGCGGATGGACTCCTAAAACTCTCGCCGCCTTGTTGCGCAGCTTGTCCTCGCTAGAATCCAGGCTAAGCGTAATATTATTTATCCTAATCATATAATCACCTAATCCTATAAAAAAGGCTGGTAGCTTGAGCCACCAGCCTTAAATCAACTAAATCTTAATTATGCTCATTTATAAATATAATCTCATTGCTCATGATAAACCCAAGCCGCTCCCTCGCAACTCGCTCAACATTCGCATCACTCATGCTATTTTCAATCTCATGCAAAATACGAGCTTGAACTTCTCGCTCTTCTTCAATCATTCGGGCAATATCAACAGCTTCAGCTCTGAGCCTTTCATATTCTAGATAGCGCGGATAAGCGTACAACAAAGTCATCCCTATGCACAAAATACATAGTGTAACCAAAAATATCCTAAACGCACTTCTCAAAATTCTCAATCTTACACCCTCTTAACAATAACTTTCAAGTCATGTTTTAATCTCTTAGCCCTTATTTTTACACATCTTGAGGACTTATGCAAGACTTTTTTTGTTTTTTTATTAGTTTTTCTATAAAAAGACAAAATTATTTTCAGAGGAATCTTCAAAATATTGATGATGACTTTAATCGGATATGTAATTATTTTTATGAACATTATTATAACGCGCGCCGTGAAAACCCAAACAATAGACAGGATTCTAAGCACAAAAATCGATACTGAAGCAAAGTAAATTATCATGCCCAAGAAGAACCCCAGTACCGAAAAGAACCGCACTTCGCCATGTAAGTAATTTAGCACAAAATAAAACATAGTAACCAGCGCCAACATCCAATAAACCGCATCTTCTATATTGCATGCAAGTGCCGAGTGCTTGACAAACCTCCTGAACAGCCTCAAAAAGTCATAGAAAAAACCGACCACAAATCCAATGCCCGCAATAAATAAAAAAGTATAAACTTGCTCGGTCATCGAAAGAATCATAGTCTATCCTCCGCTACTTAAATATCTTTGAAAGCAGCGAGCCTTTGCCGCGCCCCATAACCTCGCTTACTCGGTCATTGAAAGAATCATTATCTATCCTCCGCTACTTAAATATCTTTGAAAGCAGCGAGCCTTTGCCACGCCCCATAACCTCGCTTACTCGGTCATCGAAAGAATCATTATCTATCCTCCGCTACTTAAATATCTTTGAAAGCAGCGAGCCTTTGCCGCGCCCCATAACCTCGCTTACTCGGTCATCGAAAGAATCATTATCTATCCTCCGCTACTTAAATATCTTCGAGGGCAGCGAGCCTTTGCCGCGCCCCATAACCTCGCTTACTCGGTCATCGAAAGAATCATTATCTATCCTCCGCTACTTAAACATCTTCGAGGGCAGCGAGCCTTTGCCGCGCCCCATAACCTCGCTTACTCGGTCATTGAAAGAATCATTATCTATCCTCCACTACTTAAATATCTTTGAAAGCAGCGAGCCTTTGCCGCGCCCCATAACCGCATCTTCATAGCTTAAATTATCTATCTCGCCATCAACTTCCAGCTCGCCATCATCAAGATTTAGCTTGTTTACATGCAAATTGCTGCCCCTCAAAATCAACGCGCCCATCTCCGTTTCACAAACAATAGCCTCATCGTCGAACGAAATTACCTCAACAATTCCCGTTATTAAAACTCGCTCTCTTCTATCAATGCTTATGTGATGCCTTCCCGTGTATTTGCGCTCCTCAGCCATAAACTTCCTCCACTTTTGTTTTTTGTACTTGTTTTCATACATGTTTTATTATATAGTTTCCAGGAAAAAGATATGACAATATTGTTTATTGTGAACGTTGATGTTATACTGTTTAGATAATTACGAAATCCCCAAGGAGGAACAATCGTGTCCCATCTAATACTAGCAATAAACCCCGGCTCAACATCCACGAAAATCGGCTTATTCAAAGACGACGAACCGATTTTCATGGAAAACATTGAACATGAACGCGAAGAGCTCGCAAAGTTTCCCGATTTGCCAAGCCAAAAGCATTTTAGGCTGCAATTTGTGCTAAAAGCGCTGGAATCGCACGGATATAAGCCCGAAATGTTATCAGCAGTAGTCGGGCGCGGCGGATTGTTGCCTACCATAAACTCAGGCGGTTACAAAGTCAACGAAAAAATGAAAGATTGGGTCACACGAAGCTTAGGCGGCGCGCATGCGTCCAACTTAGGCTCACTTTTGGCTGATTTAGTAGCCACCTCAGCCGGATGTGAAGCATACATATACGACGCGGTCTCCGCCGGGTTCTTACCTGAGATTGCTTCAATAACAGGCTTCCCGGAAATCGAACGAAAGAGCCTTTCGCATGTGCTAAACTCTAGAGCGCAATCAATTCAATACGCCAAATCCATAGGCAAAAACTTTGAGGATTTGAACATAATAATCGCGCATTTAGGCGGCGGTGTTTCGTTATCAGTTTATGAAAAAGGTCAGTTCATGGATTCAATAGGCGACGATATCGGTCCGTTCTCACCCGAGCGAGCAGGCGGCGCGCCTTTGATAGACTTTGTTGATTTTTGCTTCGATAGCGGCTTGCAAAAAGGTGAGCTCAAAAAACGTATCCGCGGTAATGGCGGGCTTTTCGCGCATTTAGGCACAACGGATGTGCGTAAAGTTGAGGAAATGATAGCCGAAGGCGACAAGCGCGCCGAAGCCGTGCTTCAAGCTATGTGCTATAATATCGCAAAGGCAATTGGCTCGCTTTCGGTCGTGCTTTGCGGCAAGATTGACGCGATAATTGTAACCGGCGGAATTGCAAAAAGCGAGCTTGTAACTAGCGAAATCGCTAAGCGTGTAGAGTTTATCGCGCCTGTAATAATCATGCCCGGCGAATATGAGCTTGAAGCCCTAGCGGCAGGAGCTTTGCGAATAGTAAATGGAGTGGAGAGCGCAAATGAACTCTAAAATTAAAGATTTATTCAACCAAACTATGACATATATCCGCGAGAAAGAGATGATTAAGCGCTCTATATTGTATGTTGGCGGTCTTTACGTTTTATCAAATGGCGTTGCTATGGCCATCAAGTCTAACTTGGGCATTTCCCCAATTAACGTAAACCCGTTTGTATTCAGTGAAATTTTTACCGGAATTACTATGGGCATGTTTACAACGACATTGCTTTTGCTCTTCATTCTCA
>Ga0123355_10015517_pt1 | contig 11975 bp, 7 predicted proteins | sample TergutEmb28metaG_3_FD_89872 | JGI IMG/M metagenome (GOLD analysis project Ga0123355, IMG submission 89872) | Embiratermes neotenicus P1 segment gut microbial communities from Petit-Saut dam, French Guiana - Emb289 P1 | ecosystem: Host-associated > Arthropoda: Insects > Digestive system > Gut ... | reverse complement strand
TTGTCATTGCTAATGTAAAACAATTGCGAACCGACGGTAGTTTTAGAATTTTACTGCCTTTTTTCCGAACATCTTGGGGTGTTGGCATCCTAAATTCAGCAATATTTAGTACGTTTCACAATCGGGTTGAGTTTGGCATGATTTTGGAGGGTCTTCCGAATTTCGGGGGGGGTTCAACACCTCAACACCCCCCCTCGGTACGCCACTGTACTGAAACTTTTCTTGAACTGAAATATCCCTGATCTATTCGCAAAAGTGCAGATTATTTGTTTCATCACCTTCGGTTCATAATTTATAAACGTTTATAGGCAACCACATGCAACGATTTAAAGGGCTGTCTAATATAAACACCATACTGCAGGCATGAAAACTAAATTAAATGCTGTACTGCATTCGTCGGATAAAGGTTGAAGTACCAAAAATTAAGAAAATTTTACTGTATGAAATATCCCGTACCAAATTACAGCTGCCTCCAGAACCCCTGACTAGGGGGCTACCAACCCCAGATCCCCGTTCTCTCTGTCCTCTGTCCTCAACTGAATTTGTTGAACCCCCCACCCAAACAAAATTCCTGGGAACGCCATTCCTTTCTTCAGCACGTCATCCTGACGATGGCTCCACACATACAAGCTGGAACATGTTGCAGTAAAACATAAAGAGAGTCTTATGTGTATTGGACCGTGCATCATTGTGATAATTGAAGAATAAGAGACCAAATTGATGTCACAATTTATTAAGTTTTATTTCACTTCTTCTGTGCTCAACATGTTTTTGACATTAATACATCCATCATCTGGAGCCTGTGACTTTTCTATTGTATCAAAACACTGGTTGTGTGTTCTTGTTTCAATGTGTGTTGGTGTTTCAGTTTCGTGACATCAAGTTGGTCTCTTATTCTTCAATAAAGAGAGTGGCTGCGAGTGACGACTACTATCCCCACATTTGTATATCTTCATCAGAATAGGATGTTCCACTAAACAACAACCCTCTCTGGCATCACAGCTCAGAAGACAGTAACATAAGGCCTTTATCTGGCCTTGCGTAGTCACTGGCATTACGACAATCTGGCTAATGGGGGCAAGACCAGAGTAAATACTGACAAAACAAACAAACAAAACACATATCAATAACTAGCATTCAATGTTGCGCAAATTAAGCCTAAGCATCCCGTACTTCACCAAATGTAAACATGCATGTAATACAGGGTGGCGCGGAGCCAACTGACACATTTCAAATTTGAATATTGCGCCGGCACGATAGCTTGTCGTGGTTGGCGGCAAGCGGAACAGTAGAGAGGACACCATTTCATATGGTCAGTCGCAATGGAGCGTTAGAACGTGCAGAAACGTGTTACCTGTGTTCACAGTTTCGGCGACATCGCTTGGCCCGCTCGGTCGCCCGACCTTACTGTACCAGATTTTTTCCTGTGGGGGTTCCTGAAAGACCGTGTGTTCCGGAGATGACTATTCAAGAACTCAAACAAGCCATTGTTGACGAAGTTGTGGCTATTAATGAGAACCTACGGAGCCATGTGTACGGCAACTTCAAGACACGCTTGCAACGACGCACTGATGTAAATGGAGGCCATCTGCCTGATGTTCAGAAAATAAGCTTCTAATCTGTGGGTAATAAACAGCATACCGGGACGTATTTATAGACGGGTTCGCTTATTTTTCCGTTTCCATATATTATCTATGGCCATTTGAAATGTGTCAGTTGGTTCCGCACCACCCTGTACAAGCCATCAGTCTGGTTACTATACTAACAGAAATCTCTGTAACTGATCACATGGCCTACATGATTGCCGTAACTTTGTACTTCATGCCAGCAGCTTGCCACTCCGAACCCGCCATTCACAAAGATGAGCGAACTTTTCATTCAGACCACAACGATCTTGAACATTTTCTTCATGAAAGGCCACATAACACTAAGGTACATTAGCTGACCTGACAAAATCTTCAAGAAAGGCTATATCTGGCCCACCGATCACAGTTTATCTGCAAAATTCACAGTACAACTTCTTTTGGGTTCAGGAGTGGCATTCGTGCTGTAACTTCGCAAACTAATTCTAACTCATTTAAAATCTCTGCTTAAATTTTTACAAATATTACTGCTAATTTGTTAAAATCAGCCTTATCTACTGCTACATCACAGTATCAAATTAAGAGGGTAGTCAAAGGGGAAATATTACATAATAATTTACCGACATTCCACCAGTTCTATAGTCTCTGATATTTAAAATAACGTCTCATATATCGCTGAAATCTTCACCAATATGAAGTGTTTCTTCAGTGCGTGACAGAAAACCATTGATCCTTTCAATGTTGATATGGAATTCAGCCTTCAGTTCTGAAGTACAATGATTAATCGATAAACTCCACGCTTCACCAATAATAACAAACTACGGCAAGAACGTGCATTCTAACTACTTCCTGCTACTACCCTGGCTTAGAACTATAGCACCATTACATTCACACATAAAGTGTGAGCTCTTTAATTTGGCCCAATATTATCCCAATTGGAGAGAGCTTTGAAGTCAATGTTCTCAAACCTCCATTTCTGAGTAAGTGACGAGGTATCGCAAGTTGCAACGTAAATCATTTGCCTTCCTGGGTCAGAATCAAGGCATCTGGGGTTACCTCCATGGACGAGCCACTGCTGTTCCTGAAAGGAAAACCAAATTACAATCTTTAGCCACTGCCTAGACTACATATCGGATCCTGGGTACTGCTAACACCCTATGACCGTATTTCATATATTCAGTCAACAAATATATTTTCTGAATTTTTTCAAGCACGCTGCCAAATCTCCATTCCTTTCTCCACAAAATGCTGTGTACTTCATAATGTTAGCTCTGGTGCCAAGGGTTAACACACTCTTATTTTGCTGCACTAAACCGTAACTAACATAAAGCCGAATACACGCTCAGAGGGCCAAGACGTTATTCACTTCCGACAGCCATGACATTATTCACTTCCGACAGCCATGATATTATTCACTTCTGATGGCCATGACATTATTCACTTCCAATGGCCATGGCATTATTCACTTCTAGTCACATCAAAATGGTTACACATTTTAAAAGCATTTATTTTACTATTATTTTTCACGTCACCACACTTGGCTACTTTTAATCCACTTCAATTTGCTACCTCTACACTGTGTGTTCACTTCTGTCACATCACATTACAAGCTGGAAAACAGCACAAGTCTACACTAAAAGCAAATGCATTGTTCTTCATATCACCTCCATTCTTCAGATAACCATCACCCTCTACAACAGGGATGACACACCCTTCTGAGATCGTGTGCCACCAGTGCTACAAATGTATAAGCCACGCCTGTTCACACGATCACAGACCAACTGGACAACATGAGGGACTGTCTGGGGCTGGATCTATTATGGGTACCGTTTTATGTCATAATTAATATCGTTTCTTAATTTTATTCAAGTAAACCAATCTAGAAAACAGTTATGCAGTCTGTATTACATAACAAGTAGACAAAAGCTATGTACCGCAACAAGTTACGTACCGCAACAAGTTACGTACCGCAACAAGTTACGTACCGCAACAAGTTATGTACCGCAATAAGTTATGTACTGCAATAAGTTACGTACCGCAACAAGTTACGTACCGCAACAAGTTATGTACCGCAATAAGTTACGTACCGCAACAAGTTACGTACCGCAACAAGTTATGTACTGCAACAAGTTATGTACCGCAATAAGTTACGTACCGCAATAAGTTACGTACTGCAATAAGTTACGTACCGCAACAAGTTACGTACCGCAACAAGTTACGTACCGCAACAAGTTACGTACCGCAACAAGTTACGTACCGCAACAAGTTATATACCGCAATAAGTTACGTACCGCAACAAGTTACGTACCGCAACAAGTTATGTACCGCAATAAGAGTTCAATCAATTTTATTTATAAACATAAAAAATGAACCATGATCAGGAACTTCAACGTACAATGAGGAGGAGAATAATGAATATTTCTTCACTCTAATAGACTCAAACGAATTTAAATTTTCATATGAGAACAAGGCAGTGTATCAAACATGCTTATGTGGCATGGAAATTTATTTTGAGTGCTACTGTGGGCACGTTTGCCATATACTGCATTGTCACATGACATGTGACAAACTGTGTGTGGGTATGTCGGTCATCAGTGACTTCTGAACCACACAGCCAATTTCCATGGGGCATACCGATACTGCTTACTGCACAACAGCACTCTTTCTCACTTCCTATATACAACTAACAAAATGGGAGCTGCTGTAATTGATGGCAAGAGCAACACCAACGTCAAGCAATGTACAGCGCTGAAAACCTGTCCAATTACGGACTTAAAGAGGGGAATTTCTGTTGTCACAAAAGTATATATTACACAAAAATCTCAAATGACCTGAATAACCTACCATAAATTTGTAACAACTTGTTCAAGATCATAATTCTACAACAAATAAATCATTACGCACATAATACGCTGTAAGAACAAAACAAACACAGTCTGAGAATACGCTACATTTTAAGGTTCATGTGGTGACTGACTCTGTCTTATGATCAGTCTACATTTCACTGAAACTTACTGCGTTGTAGCGCCACAGTTGGTTGCCCTGCATACCGTGGCATGGAAACAAGTTAACTGCAGCCTTGTTCTGAACATCCGACACGTCCCAACACATCGCGCGGCCCTTTGGACGAATGTCTTTGTGCCAGGTGAGAATAAAATTCTGCAGGAAAATACAATGAGCAACAGTTAGCATACTAGGGTGCTGGCGATTGCACGGTATTGTTGTTTCGACAGAATAAACCATTTTAGTTTGAGGACTAAAAATATAACAGGATGTCTTCTATTAAAATAACGTTACCTAGTCAAGCTACATCCATCAAACTGGATACGAACTTAAGAATTAAGGCCATGAAGTGCTGTGCAACCTACAATGTGAGGGTAGTGATGTATAATACTATAGCCTATCCTACCGTAATACTACAGCCTATCCTACCGTAATAATACAGTCTATCCTACCGTAATACTACAGCCTATCCTACCGTAATAATACAGTCTATCCTACCGTAATACTACAGCCTATCCTACCGTAATAATATACCCTATCCTACCATAATACTATAGCCTATCCTACCATAAGACTATAGCCTATCCTACCATAATAATACAGTCTATCCTACCGTAATACTACAGCCTATCCTACCGTAATAATATACCCTATCCTACCGTAATACTATAGCCTATCCTACCGTAATACTATAGCCTATCCTACCATAATAATACAGTCTATCCTACCGTAATACTACAGCCTATCCTACCGTAATAATATACCCTATCCCACCGTAATACTATAGCCTATCCTACCGTAATACTACAGCCTATCCTACCGTAATACTACAGCCTATCCTACCGTAATACTAGAGCCTATCCTACCATAATACTACAGCCTATCCTACCGTAATAATATACCCTATCCTACCGTAATATTATAGCCTACCCTACCGTAATACTATAGTCTATCCTACCGTAATACTACAGCCTATCCTACCGTAATACTACAGCCTATCCAACCGTAATACTATAGCCTATCCTACCGTAATACTAGAGCCTATCCTACTGTAATACTACAGCCTATCCTACCGTAATACTACAGCCTATCGTACCGTAATACTACAGCCTATCCTACCGTAATACTATAGCCTATCCTACTGTAATACTATAGCCTATCCTACCATAATACCATAGCCTATCGTACCGTAATACTATAGCCTATCCTACTATAATACTATAGCCTGTCCTACCGTAATACTACAGCCTATCCTACCGTAATACTATAGCCTATCCTACTGTAATACTATAGCCTATCCTACCATAATACCACAGCCAATCGTACCGTAATACTATAGCTTATCCTACCCAACAGTCACCCTCACCTTCTCGTGGTATACCCTGTTCTCACAAACGACGAAATGACGACCGAGTCACAGCAGTATAACTGTTTCACCAGGAATGGAGTAAATGCCATCCCTAAACATGCCGGCCCAGAGGCTAAAGGTAGCAATCCTACCGCTGGACTTACCCTGCTCTGGGCCGGTAACCCATTCAGGAGAAATTTTAACCACCGGCAAGTCTCACAGAAAGAAGCCAGACACAACAGAAGCTGGATATAACATGTAAACAGAATACCTCGAAACAGATTACCAAGGTTAATGAAACACTACTGTCCGACTGGCAGAAGGAATCGTGGTAGACCTTTGAAGTAACTTCTGGATACGTGAGACCGGAACGGGTCATCAAGTGGCCCAACTGCATGACATATGATGACGATGACGATGACGACAACAATGTTTTATTAAGACAGTAACACCAAACTATGCCAAAATAAAGATCCCATACAATTCTCCTGCCATGAAAATTACTCAAAAGAAGGAACAAACAATCCGTCTAAACAAAAGCCATACTAGGGTGCTGATGACTGGACGCTATTCTTGTGTTTCATCGGAATAAAACCATTTTACTTTGAGTATTAAAAACACAATGGGATGTCTTCTGTTACAGTAACATAAGGCAGGTGTAAGACCCAAATTATTGACATGCCAGTCACTTTTGCATGTGGCACCGCCTTTGTTGTGGGCAAAGAAGTAATCAGGAATTTGATATTCATGTGAATGTGAATCGTGATAAATTCTTATAATAAAACCATTTTTGGAATAAAACACTACATGTTTCAGACAGCTCCTCTGTCCATCATCAGGAGTTTTTCGCTGTACACACAGCAAATCTGTATGACATATACCATTGCTGTGTGTACAGTGAAAATCTCCTGATGATGGACTAAGGAACTGTCAGAAACGTGTAGTTTTATTCCAAAAAATAAGTTCAGAAATTAGTGAATCTAGGTGATTCTATTATAAGAAAGTAATCAGGAGTCATTTTGAGGCAGAAGCAACAGAACACGCGGAAGACCGAAAAGCTTGTCACCAGTCCAAGGCCCCAACAAGCGAACCACCGTCAAGCAGAACAAAACAGCTTCAAACAATGAGTGTACAGAAGCTTACAGTGACTGTGGGGCAGTTACTGGGCCACACAACCCTTAAAGCCCACATGTTTAAACTTGGACTCACACGACTGAGTGGTGCCAACAAAGAATACAGTGTACGTTTTGTATGTCACTGTCCGACACTGGAATGCAACACACACAGAACCTTGGGTCTTATGTTCTAGAAGCCAAAGGACTTAGAAAATAGGACGGTGAATGACCTAATAAGCCTGGTAGCCAATAGCAGGCTTAGCATATCTTAACCCCAAGGAGATACAATGGAACTATAAAGATCCATGTGTCATGAAAGACCATAATGGAACAATTCGCTCTTTTTCTTCTTCTGCCGCTGCTGCCGCCACCGCCGCCACCACCACCGCGGCCACCACCACCGCCACCGCCGCCACCACAGCCACCACCAACACTACCACCACCACCACCAACACTACCACCACCACCATCACCACCACCACCACCACCACCACCATCACCACCACTACCACCACCACCACCACCACCACCAACACTACCAACACCACCACCACTACCACCACCACTACCACCACCACCACAACTATTTTTATATGTGTGTTGTTCAGAAATCATATTATTTTTGTTATTTTAAATGCTGATGTTGGCAGTCCTGATTACCTGAACTAACTTCCCAATCATAAAACCCATCAAGGTGTTTTAAAGTGCAATCCATTCTCTATGGCAAACCAATCAATCAAGCAAACAACCAACCAACCAACCAACCAAGCAACCAAAACCAAAAGAACCATTTCAGTTTAGCAAAAAGATTCCAAGGTTTTCACTACAAAAAAGACGTGTATCACTGTCTCTTCGGTTATGACTGTCCTGCAGTTGGGTGGGCAGTACAAGAAACATGCTACCCCCCAGTTCAGGGACAAGCCCTATCACTTCAACCATACATTCAAACACAGTACGTTCCTCCAAACATTGTTCTCACCTACAATGCGGCATCATAACACAGAACGACACGACCTGAACTGCTTAAACTGAAATCCAGTAGATAAAAAGAAAACTGTCAGTCACAACTCAACTCGAAAATTATTCAATGTTAAACTGCACTGCATGTTGTGGCCAAACGTAGCCACCAGGACACACTAGTATACATCACCTGCTCAATATTTTTATAAATGCTAGTAGCTTATGATGACCATATAAGACCAAAACATGTAGCACAGTTGGACGTTAAATAGTTGTCATGTTGAACCGTGGTTTACGTTTCCTTCCCTTCTTTACGTGTTGTATCGCAATGGGATGTCTAGGACAAAGTTCACAATCCACTAACCCAGACTCACTCAAATACGGCCTACTATAAAGGAGCAACAGTTGTACATAAAGCCATATGGGACAGAAAACAAAGCAATTTGTTTTATCCCCAAAGAATGACACATCAATGATATAAACATGCTTAACCGTTTGACGCCTAACGACCCCTATAGTGGTCGTACCGCACCCCTAACCTCTAACGTTGCAGTTTATATATTTATTCAACAAATATAGGTACTGAATATTTTAAACATGGTATATACTCTCTGTATTTTTCTCTTCAAAATGCAGTTTGTTTCATAATTCTAACATATTTGGTTCCTGTATTATTCACATTTTATATACAGGGTGTGCTAAAATTTAAAAAAATAATTCTGGCTGAAAGGTTAATTGCATCGTAAAATCACAAGCACAGGCAAAACACTACGGAGGCTAGTACAGCTATTTACAGTGATGTATCATTGGACTACTAGAACACAAACCTGCTCTCCCGACCTTCTGTTATCTTTGATGCATTCTTTCAGTCCAAAGCGTTCGTCGGCCTTTTTGTTCTCTGTATCAACACACAGTTCCGGTGCTGCCACACTACGAATCTGGAAGTCGAAACAAAATTTTGCATCACAAGATTATTTCACGGTATATTTCACGGTATATTTCACGGTATATTTCACGGTATATTTCCTTCCACCCTCCATTTTGCAAGATGTTACATATTTTTTTAATAATTAATTTTCAGCAGACAAATGAGGCTTTGCATAAAAATAAAGCAGGAAAAATAAGCATAAAAACCAACAGTGACACCTTTCAATCAGGGGTGGGCAATTATTTGTTACTTGGGAGCCAGCCGGACCTATAGAGCCGGAGAGCCTCATGACGAAGAATCAATACTTACACTGTCAAAAATCTGCTAATGATTTTCAATACCATAATCTTCTATATTGACAGCCTGTACCAAAATACACAAAAATTGGATAAATGAAAATAAATTCGGACAGGATAACATAAAACGAAACTGAAGTGGGCCCAATATAATTTTTTTCTCACACCCGTCTGTGAGTACAGTATGTAAAAATAACAAATATGAGAACCGGAGGATTGACTAAAGTCTACCGCTTGTCATTCCTTTCATAAATTTGTGAAAGTCACTTAATACAGAGCGAAGTACTGTCCACACTGTACCATTGGATAATTTCAGTGCGAGTCAAATCAGATTTGTTATCTGGTGAACTCACTGTAATTTTCATAAAAATATGAATAACTCGGATCAGTTGCCTGTAACTTCTTCTAAATTCTTTTGCTGGAATTCCTAAATTTTACTTTATCCTTCTCGTGTATTTTTGCCCGTCTCTCCGCCGAGCATATTTTTGATCTGGTTTCGAACCAGAATCAACAGTAACAGCAACCGCAACACACATTATATTGCAGTCACTTGCGCGGCTGAATTCGGAATTATGAAACCTCACAGAAGGTGATGACAACTTGCATATGTTCGGAGTTAAGCAGAATATACTACATAACGCACATTTAATGGCAGCGGTTTCTGCAGCTGATCTGAAAATTAAGATCTCATAAAATGTAGTTAAAATTCCATATGCTTTGGTGTACTGTTGTATTTTCGTTTAAAAATATCCAGTCTTATTCTTGATCTAATATACGAAGGTTGCTCAGAACGTAATGCCCCACGTTTTTTCTCATTCCACAATAAAGATAGCAATGTGAAAATTGAGAGGTGGCACCACTGATGTTTATTGCACACATGTGTAGGTGCACGGTCGTCCGACAGATAGCGCCACTGTATTAGTCTGTGAAAATGGCGTTCGTGTCTGACACACATCACAAACAACAAGCTGTAATTGAATTCTTAGTAGTGGAAAAAGAAAGTGTGGGTAACATTCACAAACAGTTGTGTGCTGTGGATGGAAGTTGTGCAGTTGATAGGAGCGCTGTTGGATGCTGGGTTCAGAGAGTTGAGGCTTCAGGAATTGGAGAAACGTGATTCGTGCAGAGAGGAAATGGCTACGTGAACAGGGAACGAGCTGGTACAGGGAAGGCATGCAAGTCCTTGTTTCACGTTGGTGAAAGGCCATAGATGTAGATGGAGATTATGTGGAAAAACAGCATGTGTAAAGGAAACATCCAGTTGAACTGTGAATTTTGTACATTCTGAATAAACAGTTTCCGAGGAAAAAAATGTGGGGCATTACTTTCTGAGCAACCTTCGTATATCTTGTGCATGTGTTACATGTTGTGCTACGTGTAGCATGACACATATAGGGAGCCAAAAATTTTAACATTTTACAATAAAATCAGCTGCAGAAAACACCGTAGTTCAATGTGGAATAAGAAACCAACTAGATGTCACTTAGTATTATATTTATTTCTCCTTTATAAGTTGCTCAGCATGTTTCGGGCCACCTTGTGCCCATCCTCAGGAGATGACAACTTAGTGGTATCTTTCCGCGTGCGGTGTAGTGCTGTGGCTGTGTAGGCGGTCAGATCCGATTGGCTGGTTGTGTGTCCACTGGGGAGTACGTAGCACAATTTTTGCCACGTGTGGTGTAGTGCCATGGCTGTGTAGGCGGTCAGATCCGGTTGGCTGGTTGTGTGTCCATTGGGGAGTACATAGCACGTGGTGCTACGTACTCCCCAATGGACACAACTACATGCTACATACTCCCCAATGGACACACAACCAGCCAACCGGATCTGACCACCTACACAGCCACGGCACTACACCACACGTGGCAAAAATACCATTAAGTCATCAGCACCTGAAGATGGGCACAAGGTAGCCAGAAACATGTTGAGCAACTTATAAAGGAGAAATAAATATAACACTAAGTGACATCTAGTTGGTTTCTTATTCCACACTGAACTACGATGCACGGTCAACCACACATCAAATTCACTGTAATTAAATGTGTGCTACGTAATGTATTATACTTAAACCAAACATACAGAACCATAACCACATTTTATGAGATTTTATATTTCAAATTTCAGCAGCAGAAATGATATGATATATTTGTTAAATGCAGCTGGGTTGACATCCGGTGGCAGTAGTACAGTACAGTACAGTACAGTACAGTACAGTACAGTACAGTACAGTACAGTACAGTACAGTAAAGTACTGTACAGTAAAGTACAGTACACATTTACACACATCCAGCACACAGAACAACACAATGAAACACAATACACAGAACAGAACATACATAACTATAAGAATACATAAATATAAAAAATATGTATACATAATATACAAAATTAAATGGAAGCATACAAAACATACAACCATGTATATGATGATACAAAATAGAACCAAAAGAAAATGAAAGAAGCAGTAAAACTTCATATGGTCTGTATATCTTCTAATAATGATAGACACCCTGTTACTAACCCCTTCAATACACTTCACTATATTTATAGGAGTAGTAAGTGATAAGAAGTGAAAGACTGGGGTGAAAGCGTGAGTGAATTAATGATTGTAAAAAAAACCATTACAAGAAACTGTACACAGTACTGTCTTGCTTGGGTGTTTTTACCTTTTGTACATGTTGTAAAATTCTAATTTGTCTCGTGTGTTTTGTTGCTAGTTTTAAGTTGTCTTCTGTGTAACTG
>Ga0123355_10015516_pt1 | contig 11975 bp, 12 predicted proteins | sample TergutEmb28metaG_3_FD_89872 | JGI IMG/M metagenome (GOLD analysis project Ga0123355, IMG submission 89872) | Embiratermes neotenicus P1 segment gut microbial communities from Petit-Saut dam, French Guiana - Emb289 P1 | ecosystem: Host-associated > Arthropoda: Insects > Digestive system > Gut ... | reverse complement strand
ATACAAGAGCTAAGTACAAAGAATGTTCTATACAATGTGCTGTATGTAAGCCCAGACGAACCGCTAACGGCACAGCGATTACAAGGCTATAGCAAGGTAGTTGTGCCAGATGCCTATATGATGGAAGGTGACACTGTAGCGGTGCTTAATAACTACGCAAAAGGAGGTGATACCCTAATAACGTATGCGCGTAAGCCGGAACAACTACACCCAAGTAAATCTTTTGCAAAGGAAGAACGGAAGGAGCTAGCCCAATATCTCGAATGGCCAGGTAAAGGCATTATCGAAGCAGATGACAGCAATCTGTATGGAATAGGTGTACACAAAGGCCAAAACAGCTACCTAGTCCACATCGTAAACTACAATTTCAACGATGTAACTCACAAAATTGATAACATCCCCGAACTAACACTAAAGCTAAACTTTGCCGCACATGAGGTAATAGTTCACTCTTTCCCCAATAATGCAGATGCTAAAGCACAGCTAAGGGATGACAGGCTAGTATTAAAAAACGCAGGGATTTACACCGTACTCGAAATAATCTAGCAGAAGGTAGGAGATGTTATTGAAGAGATCAGAAATTAACAGAGTCATATCAGAGGCTTTAAGCTTCTTAGAGCAAAGGCAAATTGTTTTCCCATCCTTTGCTCAGTGGAATCTAGCCGACTGGAAAAACGCCGGACCAGAATACCAGGAGATTATAGACAACATGCTAGGCTGGGATATTTCAGACTTTGGCTATGGGGACTACAGCAAAGTTGGGGTCTTGATATTCACCTTCCGAAATGGAAACTTCCACAACAAAGATAAGTATCCGAAACCATATGCGGAAAAATTGCTCCTTGTGGAAGCCAACCAAGAACTGCCCTTCCATTTTCACTGGAGCAAAATGGAGGATATCATTAATAGAGGCGGCGGAAACTTGATAATGCAGGTCTACAATGCCGATGATGCAGATGGCTTTGCCGATACGGATGTCCATGTAGCAATAGACGGCCGGGCGGTTACATTACCGGCAGGTGGCAAAATCACCCTTCGTCCAGGGGAAAGCATTACTCTGCTACCTCGCCAGTATCACCGATGGATGGCAGAACCAGGCACAGGACGTGTTGTGCTATTCGAAGTCTCAACAATCAATGACGATACCATAGACAACCGCTTTTATGATGCAAAAGACAGGATACCGGTCATAGAGGAAGATGAAGCCCCAAAGTATCTGATTTTTGACGATTACAAGCGTATTAATAACCTGTAATGACTAACATAAAAGGAGAGAACAAAATGAAAAAATTTTTATCAGTGGCATTGGCAATTTCACTAATTGCGGTTTTGGCAATATTTACCGCCTGTTCGTCAGATGACGACAACGGCGGCATAGCAGATGTGCGGCCTGCCCCAAGCGAATTAAGCGGAACGATAACAATTGCGTGGTGGGGTGACTCTGCCTATGACTATGCCCTCATCGACAGATTTATGGAACTTTATGAGAATGTTACGGTAGACGTTGTAAGTATCCCACCCACCGACTTTGACGATATTATCAATGTTATGGTGACGGGTGGCGAAAACATCGACGTTATGTATGCAAGAAACGCCACAGTATTTGGCAATCTAATATCCAGAAACCAAGCCGAAAATCTTGTCCCGTTTATACAGAGGGATAATATTGATTTAACCCCATACGGAGCAGGTGTACAAGCCTTTATGATGGACGGAGACGGCAATATATTTGGGCTACCCTATAGAAGCGACCTGTTTATTCTTTTCTACAATAGGGACTTATTTGACGCAGCCGGTGTCCCCTACCCTACCAATGACATGACATGGGCAGACTTTAGGGCCCTTGCATATCAAATGACCTCAGGCACAGGCCCAGATAGAATCCATGGCGCGCTGTTCCCACCCTTTGGCTTCTCCTTTGAAGCACCTGGGATACAAGAAGGCCAAGGCGACTTTGGCACAATGGAATTGGAGAACTTTAGAGAAGGCTGGCAAACAATCCTTGATATGATGTTTGAAGACCACTCCGCCGAGGACTGGGGCGTGCTTAGGTCTATAAACGCTACCGCCGACAATTTCTTCGAAGGCAACGCAGCAATGATGATTTGTGGCACATGGTTTATGTATAACATAATTAGAAACGTATCACTGGAAAGGGAACCCCTTAACTATGGTACCGTAAGGGTTCCAGTCTCCTCAGCTATGCAAGCGGCGGGCCGCCACGGCACAAATGCCAGCTTTACCCCGGTTGTTATGCTTTCCAGGTCAGAGAACAAGGAAGCAGCGTGGGCCCTTGTAAGGTTCATTTCTTCAGAAGAAGGCGGACAAATTTTGGCCCAGCACTCCCTTATGCCAGGATATCATAGCCCGGCTGTATTCCGCTACATGGAAGCCGTGCCAGGATTTAACCCATCTGTAACCCAGTCAATATTAGCCTCCACCGGCTTCCCGGTTGTTAGCGGTATGACCCCAGGCGCAGCAGAGCTATTCACTATGCTTAGGCAGCATACAGAGATGCTCTTTACCGGCAATGCGACAGTTGACGAGACATTTACAAACCTGGGAAGAGAGCGCGCTGAAATCTTGGCAAGACATGAATAAACGGCAGGATATTAACTAAGCCCCTTCTTTTTTAGGCGGTGGCGGGGGTTTTACAATAAACCACATATGTATATGTGAGACTACACCCCCGTCACCCCTTGTTTATTTGGTCAAAAGGTAAAAGCAACACCATCATAGATTGGAGGCGCTGAAATTGGCAAAACCAATGAGTATCAATACCCGCAACAGCTTAAAAGCCCTGGCTTTCCTGACACCTAACTTGATTGGCTTTTTAGTATTTATGTTCTTCCCCATATTCATCGGTCTTGGGATGGGCTTTTTCCGGTGGGACGGTATCAATACACCGGAGTTTATAGGACTCAGAAACTTTACCAACTTGATACGGGATTCTGTATTTAGAAATTCTGTACGAGTAACTATTCAGTATATGGTTATTACTGTCCCTACTACCATTGTGCTATCTATGTTGTTTGCGGTGCTGCTTACATCCAAAATCAAGTTTACATCTTTTTTCCGTGCCGTTTTGTTTTTTCCGTTTATAGCCTCCATTGTCGCCGTTGCCATTGTGTGGCAGTTCCTATATAGCCCTGACCGTGGGCCTATTAATATGTTTCTTATGCAGATTGGGATGCAAAATCCTCCACGCTGGCTTGCGGACTCAAGCTCGGCCATTTATGCCGTTGCCATCATGAATATATGGCGGCTTGCAGGGTATTACATGGTTTTATTTATCGCAGGGATACAAGGTATATCTTACACATTCTATGAGGCAGCTATCATCGATGGCGCAAATTCCTGGCAAAAATTTTGGCATATCACTCGCCCCTTGTTGCGACCTACTACTTTTTTTGTTGTGGTTATAAGCGTTATTAATTCCTTCCAGGTGTTTACTCCTGTTTTTATAATGACTGGAGGGGGTCCCGGGCGTGCTACTCAGGTTATGGTGCATCGCATCTATGAAGAAGCCTTTATAAGCTCTCGCTTTGGAAGCGCGTCTGCTATGGCCTTTGTACTGTTTCTTGCAGTTTTAACCTTTACGCTAATCCAGTTTAAAACCCAAGAAAAACATGTCACATACATGTCATAAGCGGAGGGAGGATTTTTATGAGAAATTTGTTAGAAAGCGATAAGTTTCGCACATCATTATCTCATGGTGCATTATATGTTTTACTAATTTTTTTGTCGTTCATTATTATGTTTCCATTCTTTTGGATGCTTTCATCTTCTTTTAAGCCCGACTGGGAAATCTTCCAGTTTCCTGTTAGGTGGATACCGGAGACTTTTAGGCCAGATAATTATGTCCGTATGTGGAATACAATAAATTATACTAGGATTTTGTTTAACACCGTTTTTATGGCAACTACTATAACTACTTTGCAGTTGATTACATGTACCCTTGCCGGCTATGCCTTTGCCAAAATCAATTTTAAAGGAAACAGGCTTATTTTTCTTTGTTATTTGTCAACTCTAATGGTGCCATTTCAGGTGGTTATGATACCCCAGTTTACAATTATCCGCTCTATGGGCCTAACTAACAGCATGTGGGCTGTTATTATTCTTATGGCTTTTAGCCCCTTTGGTGTATTTCTTATGAGGCAGTTTTTCCTGGGCATACCCTATGAGTTATCCGAAGCCGCAAAGATTGATGGGCTTGGTGAGTTTGGCATATATTCCAAAATTGTGATTCCATTATCAAGACCTGTTATTGCTGCTCTTGCCATTTTTACCTCTGTTAGTGCATGGAACGAATTTTTGCTGCCCTTGATATATATTCAGGCCAGGAGCAGTTTTACCATTCAGCAAGGGCTAAGAAGTCTTTTCTTGGAATACTCTGTGGATTTTAGCGGGATAATGGCTGGCGCAGTTGTAACGGTTTTGCCGGTTCTAATTGTGTTTTTATTCATGCAAAGATATTTTATTGAGGGCGTTGTAATGAGCGGAATCAAGGGGTAATAAATCTTAGTTGTTCCGCCGAGGAAAGAGGCGTGGGAGGCGTGGATTAATGAAAAATAGACCTGATTTTGAAAATTTGCGTAAAACCATCCTAAGGCAACCTACAGACGGCATAGTTCCAAGCTGGGAGCTGTTTGCTGACAGAGAGATTATGGAACGTATTATTTGCAAAAAATTCCCAAATATTCAGGAAACGATAATTGACCCAGACATATACAATGATAGATTGCTGGAGTTTCAACTAAAAATGGGCTATGATTATATGACGGCACATATTCCAGTCCCTATAAACAGAAGTAATAATATGCAAAGTACAGACACAGCAGATATGTCCAAAGGGCAAAGGTCATGGGTTGACGAGAACACTGGAAACATATCCAGTATGGAAGATTTTCATGCTTTCTCTTGGCCAAAGTCTGAAGATATCAGCTACGCACGAGTGGAAAACGCAGCAAAAAAGCTACCCGAAGGCATGAAGCTTGTTGTAACAACAACCGGCATTTTGGAAAATGTACAATGGCTGATGGGCTATACATCTATGGCCTTAGCCATTTACGACTGCCCAGAGCTAATAGAAGCCTTATTCAAAAAAGTAGGAAGCTTGATGGAAGATGTATACAAAACCGCAACTCAGATTCCTGGGGTTGGGATGGCTGCTATGGGAGATGATATGGGTTTTAAAGGCGGTACTTTGTTTGCACCTAGCTTTTTACGGGAGTATGTGCTTCCATGGCAAAAAAAATGTTCAGATGCGGCTCACAAAAATGGAGTACCATTCATTCTTCATACTTGTGGGCAGGTAAGAGAGATTATGGACGACCTTGTAGAATATGTAGGGATTGATGCAAAGCATAGTTTTGAAGATGAGATAATGCCCGTCGAGGATGTTTATAAGGAATATAAAGGCCGGGTTACACTCATCGGAGGTATAGATGTAGATTTGCTGTGCCGAGGCAGCGAAGAAGATGTAAGAAACCGTGTACGTACTATTCTTGCAAAATGCAGTGAGGGCGGCTATATTATGGGTTCTGGCAACAGTATTACAAATTACATGAAACCAGAAAATTATTTGGCTATGATAGATGAGTTAAATTTATATAATAGAAAATGAGGTAGCTCACATGACCCACAGAGAACGGTTTCACGCAATACTAAATTATGAGCCTTATGACCGTATGCTTTTGCTACACTTTGGATTTTGGCAGGAGACTATTGAAAAATGGAAAGCAGAGAAGCACATTTCCTCTGATGAGGCTTCTGACGTTTGGGATAACTCCATCAACGAGAATGCTATATCAAAGAGATTGGGCTTTGACTTTAATTATCACTCCATGTCCCATGGGGGCTCGCGCCTTTTCCCTGCTTTCGAAGAAAAGGTAATAAAACAGTTTCCTGACGGTTCCCAGCATAAGATGAACTCGGACGGCGTCATTGAGCTAGTAAAGCCTGGGATTGTTTCTATATCTGCTGAAATTGAACACACATTAACAGACCGAGAGTCATGGGAAAAGGTATACAAGCCAAAACTGCAATTTACACCTGACCGGATAGATTGGGACGGGCTAACAAGTATTGACCCTAATCGCGAAACCCCCATAGGGTTGTTCTGTGGCAGTTTGTATGGCGGCATTAGAAATTGGATGGGCTTAGAGGGGCTAAGCTATATTGCTGTTGATGATGAGGAGCTTTTGGATGAAATCATCGAAGCCGTGGCGGCACTAAACATAGATATTGTGCAAGCTGTATTGGAAACAGGTGTAGAGTTTGATATGGCTCATTTCTGGGAGGACATTTGTTTTAACTACGGGCCACTTATTAGCCCGGCGGTGTTTTATGAGAAGTTGGGGCCATACTACAAAAAAATCACATCAATATGTAAAGCCTATGATATTAATATTATTTCCGTGGACTGCGATGGTTTGATTGACGCGCTTATTCCCACATGGTTTGAAAACGGCGTTAATACAATGTTTCCCATAGAGGTAGGTACATGGGGTGCCAATATAGCACCTTGGCGAAAAAAATATGGAAAATCACTTCTAGGGGTTGGCGGGATGGATAAACGGGTTTTTTCCATGGACTACACAGCAATTGATAAGGAAATTGAAAGGCTTAAGCCACTTATCCAACTAGGTGGATATATACCATGCCCCGACCACAGGATTGCCCCCGATGCTATATGGGAAAATGTGCAGTATTATTGTGATAAAATGAGGGAATTACTTTAGTGCTAAAGGCATCCGAACTGGGAAATGGCTGTGGATAGTACACTGAGCACTCTTTTATGATATAATAATATTGGAGGTGTTTCATATGAAACAGAAATATATACCCCTAGACAAACGCTCGAAGCAAGAGCAAAGGGAGTACCACGCAAGACAGCGCAAAAACTGGGGCGAGCTTAGCCCGGTAACAAGAAAAACCGCAAACAAAAAAGCCTACAACAGAAAAAAATCCGAAAGATGGCATCAGCACGAACCATCCTTCGGATTTTTTATTTACCGCAAGCTTTAATCTTCATCTACATCATCATAGACTTCCCAATTAACCAACCCTCGCACAAAATCCTCAAAGGTATTAGCCAAAAAAGTGATTTTATAGTCCCTCTCCTGGTCAACATGCACCACTTGGGGCTCGCCTTTTGGGCCGCATTCACGATAATCAAGAAAAATCATATCATGTCCGGCAGAAGGACAGTCACAAATAGCAACCCCTATAGGAGGGTAGCCCCACTCATCAATCATAAATTGGCTGCCAAGGCCGCCACAAATGGAATACGACTTATCGCGCCCTATCCCCATAATTGAACTAATTTCTGCATAGTTGTCGCCCCAGGTTGGGGTTGTGGTGGGAAAACAGGTATTAACAGGGATACCGCCGTTTTGCTGCTTCATTAGATAGATATAGGATTCTGGCAATTTATAGCCTAGTTCTTCTTCAATTTCTTTGATAAGGGCATCCGTTGGTGGCTCGCTAATGTTATTTTCACGTGCATACTCACTGTTATTCATCTCTTCGTCCCAAAATGTTGTTAAATCAAAATTTTCAAATGGTGTTTTATCCATTGTATGGCCTCCTTGGTATAAGAGCTATGTTCATAGCTTCATATTACATATCATCCATCCAGTCGTCAGAAATAGCAAAAGGGTAATTCCAAACCAGATGCTCATTGATAGAGCGCAACAGCTCCTTTACGTGTATGGTAGCTTCCTTTGAGCGTGGGTATGGATGCTCTTTTTCTGATTGATCTAGCAAATCCGCCATTATTACAAACTCCTCGAAGCTGATTTCCAAGGGTTTAAGGCCCTCAGGTTCCTCCCATTCGCCGTGATCAAGAAACCAAACTGTGTTATCCGAAAGTTTTAACAGCCATTCGTCCCCCTGCCCACTACTTGCGATTAGCACATATTTATCGGCATCGTCAAGATTTAAGTATAAATACACGTCGCTATCTTCTTCAAATATGCAGTCTGCTGATAGTTTCTTATTAACCAGCCTTTCCATAACATCTTTAATATTAGCAGGGAGTCTTTTGGCCGCATATGCTGATAATGTTTGTTTTTCTGGGTAGTCACTCATTATTTCGTCAAAGGTTCTGCATCTCATATGTTTTCACCACCAACTATAGACTTCTTATGATTTTTCATCGGGCCAACTTTCACCAGAGCACCTATACTGCCAGTCATGAAATAAATCCCAAAAGGGATTAACAGGAAGCTCGGTTCCATTTATTGTTATTCGCAAATCGTTTAAATCCATTTCTTCTTGCAAATATACAAGCACATCATGTATGCCGTCGTCTCTTGCGCTTTGCAGCATTTCGGCTACTGTTTCCCTGTCTTCGTCATTCAATGACTTAATAATCCTGTTCTGTTTAACCAAATCACTTGCGGCAGATGTTGGCCATAACTGCTTTTTTCTTACTCTGGCCGCAGTAACATCACCCTGCTGCTGAACTTCTACTAAATCGTCTATGAGCTTCTTGTATAAGTTTAATGCCATAATTCACTCACCTGTCCTTAGCCTTAGTATACCGAGAGATATTCAAAAGCACCCCGGCAAGCCCCATACTAACTATCAGCGAAGTACCCCCATAACTAATAAAGGGCAACGTCACCCCAGTATTGGGGATACTATTTGTAACAACAGCAATGTTAATAAGAGCCTGGAAGGCAATAGCCAACACAATACCAATTGCCGTCATAGCCGCAAAGTTGCTATGGGCGTTGAGAGCCACCTTAATACCACGCCAGATAAATATCCCAAACAAAAGCAAAATCATACTGGCTCCAATAAGACCAAGCTCTTCTACAATAATTGCAAAAATAATATCGTGATGTGCCTCTGGCACAAAGGTAGCTTGCCGGCTTTGGCCAATACCGCTACCAAATACCCCACCACTGGCTATGGCATAAAGGGACTGAATAACCTGAAACCCTCTGGTATCGGGGTAGGCCCATGGGTCCATCCAAGCCCTAAACCGGGCTCCTCTAAAGCCATCACCAAAGTTGGCATCGTACCAGAGATAGCCTACCACGGCACTGACTCCAGTAATACCTGCCAAAATAAAACGCCATATATGAGGGCTTGCAATAAAAATCATACCAAAGCCAATAACTACAACTATAAGGGCAGAGCTAAACCCTCCATAAAATACCAACCCTGTAATAAGCCCTAAAACAGCGCCCATAAAAAGCAAACCTCGCCATGTTTGTAAGCGGTTTGGGGATTTATCTATTAGATATGCCAGGATAAAAATAGTTGCGGCCTTAGCCACTTCCGAAGGTTGAAACCTCTCTATTATTGGGAATGGCAGCCAGCGCTGGGCACCATGGCTTGCAATACCCACAACTACAACGGCAATCAGCAAGCCAAGGGTAACAAGATATATAAGAGGCGCAAGCCTACGAAGATGCTCGTAGCTGATATTGGCCATTATGTTCATAACAATAAAGCCCCCTACGGCCATAATCCCGTTGCGCCTTAGAAAATAAAAAGCATCATTGTTAAAACGTGGCCTATTGGCAGCCTCTACATAGCTTGCAGAAAACACCATAACAACACCAATCAGCACCAATAAAACCACCACCAGGTATATAGTGTAGTCCATAGAGCCTACAGATACTATCTGGTCTGGCTCTTTGGGTTTACGGGCTGCTCGTGTGCGGGTTTTAGGCCGTGGCCCGTTGGAGCGGGCTGCATCTGCACTAGATGAATAACGGGTCATAGTGATTTCTCCTTTAAGCTTTCGACACATTGCTTAAATATATTTCCGCGTTCCTCGTAATCTTTAAACATACCAAAGCTGGCACAGGCCGGGGATAGTAGTACTACTTGGCCGGGGGCTGCCCCTTTGGCGGCCATTTCAACGGCTTGTTGTAGTGATTCGGCTTTCTGATAGGCGGTAAAGCCATTTTTATGGCATGTATCAATTATTTGCGGTGCCGTCTGCCCTATTACTATCAACTGCGTTACCTTTCCATTAAAGGCCCTTACCCACGGGTCAAAGTCCGCATCTTTATCATAGCCGCCTCCAATTAGCACTATCGGCTTGGCTATAGATTTAAGGGCCTTAATAGCCGCGTCTGGGTTGGTTGCTTTGGAATCGTTAAAATATTCTACGCCGCCAATGCTTGCCACATGCTCTAGTCTGTGAGTTACGCCCTTAAATGCCACAAGGCCTTCTGCAATATGACTGGCCGATGCCCCGGCACTTAGGGCTATGGCCGCTGCCGCCAGTGCATTTTCTGTCATTATGCTTAGCCCGTCCAAGGCTACTATGTGCTGCTCTTTATGGCTTGCCGCTATACGTGCATATATATTTCCATTTCGCTGATATACACCTGTGGGTAACGCGGTACTTTCGCTAAACCATACAACAGGACATTGGGGCTTCATCTCGCGGGTAATGGGATTATCGTAGTTCAGCACAGCAATGTCTGGGTGCCTTTGATTTGCGAATATCCTGGCCTTCATTGCAATATATGTTTCCATGTCCTTGTGGCGGTCTAGGTGGTCTTCGGTCATGTTAAGTACAGCGCTTATTGTGGGCCTAAAGTCCACGGCAGTCTCCAACTGAAAACTAGATATCTCCGCCACTACCATGCTATCAGGGGTTAGCTCCTTTACCAGAGATGTCAGGGGTATGCCAATATTGCCTGCTACCACGGTTTTTGGGTTGTGGCGGGCTAATATTTCACCAACTAAAGTAGTAACGGTAGTTTTGCCGTTGGTGCCGGTTATTGCAATAACAGGGCACTTGCATATGCGAAAAGCCAGCTCTGCCTCTCCCCATACAGGAATGCCAAGGGCCTGGGCTTTTTTGATAAAGGGCAAGTAAATACTAAGGCCAGGGCTAATAATAATCAGGTCAAACTCGCGAACAATTTTATCGGGGTTTTGGCCCAAATAAAGGGCCACCCCAAGCTCGTAAGGGTCATAGGCCCAATCAATTTTTTCTCGTAAATCCTGGGCAGTAACATCCGCACCAAGGTCACAAAGCAGTGCCGCCGCCGCCTGGCCACTTCTGGCCATACCACATACCAGCACTTTCTTTTTATTAAAATCCATACTTTTACAACCCCTGCAAAGCCAAATATCCTAGTAAGCAAGCCATTGCGGTGACAACATAAAAAAATGCCACAACCTTAGTCTCCGGCCAACCGCTTAACTCGAAGGTATGATGAATGGGTGCCATTTTAAAGAAACGCTTCCCGCCTGTTAGCTTAAAATATCCAACCTGGATCATAACGCTCAAGGTTTCGATTACATAAACGAACGCAACTATCACCAAAAATAATGGCATCTGTAGCATTAGGGCAACTGCGGCTACAAAGCCCCCTAGGGCCAAAGAACCGGTATCCCCCATATACAGCTTGGCCGGATGGGAATTAAACAGCAAAAAGCCCAAAAGGCTACCCACAGCAGCCCCGGTAACAGGCAACACAGGTGACTCAAAGACCCAGGCCGCAAACAAGAAAAATGTAACAATAAGAGCCGTTACACCAGCAGCAAGCCCGTCAAGGCCGTCTGTAAGGTTGGCGCCATTGGTGGAGCCTAAAAAAATAAAGCAGGCAAATACCGGATAAAAGATACCCAAACTAAACTCAAGCTCTGGGAAGAATGGGACACGCAAAATAGTGGAATAGCTGTCCAAGGTCTGCCAGTAAAGCACAAAGGCCACAGAAATAACTATCTGGGCAATAAACTTCTGATACGCCCTTAGCCCCAAGGAGCGCCGCTTGCTTATCTTGATAAAGTCGTCCAAAAAGCCTATGACTCCAAAGCCTATGGTAACAAACACAATAGCCATAGCCTCTGGGTTGCCGCGCATAAACACCATAGCCGCCAGCAAAAAACTGATAATTATCATTATCCCCCCCATAGTAGGGGTTCCGGTTTTTTTGGCATGACTGGCAGGGCCGTCGTCCCTTACATACTGCCCAAACTTTAGCCTAATT